>OFHG01000003.1_pt1 | contig 133729 bp, 131 predicted proteins | sample 1521931 | NCBI WGS metagenome assembly OFHG01 (sample SAMEA2468438, study PRJEB22500) | soil metagenome | biome: Glassland; feature: Farmland; material: Clay | place: Australia | collected 2013-01-31 | depth 0.55 m
CGACTCCATCGACATCTGCGTGTTCGGCTCCACGCTCGACGGCATCTGGTCCTCGGGCGCGGACATCAACCTCCTTGCGACCTCCACGCCGGAGTACAAGGCCATGTTCTGCCTGAACTGCCAGGAGGTCCTGAACAAGATGGAGACCACGCCCAAGCTGTTCATCGCGGCGATCGACGGGCATTGCGTCGGCGGCGGCCTGGAGATCGCCCTCGCGGCGGACCTCCGGTTCGCCTCGGACGGCCCGTGGAAGATCGGCCTGCCCGAGGTCACCTTGGGGGTCCTCCCGGGTACGGGCGGGACCCAGCGCCTCCCGCGGCTCATCGGCAAGAGCCGTGCGATTGACCTGATGACCACGGGACGCACCCTGTCGCCCAAGGAAGCCCTCGAATGGGGCGTCCTGAACCGGGTGTTTCCCAAGGACGGGTTCATGGAGGAGACGCTCGCGTTCGCCCAGGGCCTCGCCTACCCCAACCATGCGGCGCGCGCGGTCGGCCTGATCAAGCGGTCCGTCGTCGAGGGAGTCGAGGTCCCGCTTCACGAGGGCCTGGCCCTCGAGCGGGAGCTCCAAAACCGCCTGTTCTCCATGGCGGACGCCAAGGAGGGCTTCAAGGCCTTCCTCGAGAAACGGAAACCGCGGTTCCAGGGCAAGTGACCCTGGCACCGGAACGGAATAGACCGAGGCTTTTAGCCCCCGGACGGTCGTAGCGCGGAGCCATGTCCCTCGACGTCCGCATCCGCTCCGGGAAGATGGAGGACCTCCCCCAGCTCGTGCGTCTCTGGCGCGAACTGATCGGCTTCGACGAGTCCCTGGGCGGACAGGACTTCCGGCTCGCCGCGGGTGCCCCGGAGCAGTGGGAGCGGCACCTGCGGTCGTACGTCGGGAAGCGGCGCCGGGCCGCGTTTGTGGCCGAGGTCGAGGGGGCCATGGTGGGGTTCCTCCTCGCGTCCCTCGAACGGCCTCCGGGGATCTTCATGGAACGGGAGTACGGACACGTGGCCGCGGTGTACGTCCAGGAGCCCTACCGCGGGAAGGGCGTGGGCCACGCCCTGGTCGCCGGCGGCCTGGGCTGGTTCGGGGAGCGTCGCGTGAGCCGCGTCCGCGTGGCCACGGACTCCAAGAACGCGCTCGGCGTCGAGTTCTGGAAGAGGCTGGGATTCCAGACCGCCGTCCTCGCGATGGACAAGTTGCTCTGAAGCGGGGACCGTGGGAGGGTCCTGGGCTTGTCCGCCGAGTTAACCTTAAACAAGGTTGACTTCTTCGGAAGACCTAAGGGCAGCGGCCGCGCTCCCCGGGCGGTCCCATGGCCACATCCCTCGTCCTCGTGAATCGCCACGGTCCCGTCGCGGTCGTCACGCTGAACCGCCCGGACAAGCACAACGCGATGTCCCTCGCGATGAAGGACGCGATCACGGAAACCCTGGCGGAGCTCGATGCCGATCCGAACGTGCGGGTCATCGTCCTGACGGGCGCGGGGGACAGGTCCTTCGTCGCCGGGGCGGACATCGCGGAGTTCCAAGACCGCACCCTCGTCGAGCAGCTACGGATGTACCGCGAGGGGACCGTCTACGACGCGGTGGATCGTGTCGCCAAACCTCTGATCGCGCGCATCGATGGGTATTGCTTCGGCGGCGGGCTCGAGCTCGCCATGGCCTGCGACGTGCGCATCGCGTCGGAGCGATCCCTGTTCAGCCAGGCGGAGATCAACATCGGAATCATCCCGGGTGGCGGCGGCAGCCAGCGCCTTCCGCGACTCGTGGGCCTGGGCATGGCGCTGAAGCTCACGCTCACGGGGGAGCGTATCGAGGCCCATGAGGCCCTCCGGATCGGCCTCGTGGACGAGGTGGTCCCCCATCCCCACCTCGACCGGCGCGTGGAGGAAGTCGCGAACCGGATCGCCTCCAAGAGCGCGGTGGCCGCACGCCTGGCGAAGGCCGCGGTCAAGGCGGCGGCCCGCCTCCCCATGGACCAAGGCGTCCGGTACGAGCAGATGCTCTTCGCTCTCGTCTTCTCGAGCGAGGACAAGGAGGAAGGCGTCCGTGCGTTCCTGGAGAAGCGTGAGCCCCGCTGGAAGGACCGCTGATTCTCAACCCTGGGAACAGGGTATCGTTCGCTGCGCGATAATCACACAAGAGGCGTCTTAAGCTCACCCGGGCACGACTTTTCCATACCATGTCGGCATGGTCCGGAATCGCGGTGGTGGCGGTAGCCTTCGCCGTCGTCGCCTTGGCGGTCGGGCAGCCCTTGTGGGAGTGGCACGTCACGGACGGCCCCCAGACGGAGACCTGGTCGTACGGCCTGTTCACGGCCACGCACACGGTTGCGAACGAGACGACGGGAGCCTCCACGGTCGACACGTTCAGCTACCCCTCGCTCACCGGCCAGAGCCGGATGGCGTCCCTGTTCCTCTCCGTGCAGTACGCGTTCCTCGGCATGGTCGCGGCCCTCATCGCCGCCGCGGCGCTCAGCGTGGGGACCCTCCGCCGCAAGCTGCGGGGCGCCTTTGCCGCGGGCGCCCTCGTGGCGGGCTGCCTGCTTGCGCTGTACGTACCCCTCTTCCTGGTCCTCGATGTCGCGGACGCCGCAGCGGACCTCCCGCGGTTCGGAGGGCCGGCCCTCTCCTCCTTCGAGGGCCAGATGACCTTGCCCCAGACGGGCGGCCCCAGCCTCATCCTCCTCTGGGGGCCCGCGCTGGGCTGGTACCTGATCCTCGTCCTCGCCCTGGTCTTCGCCTTCGGCGCGACGGAGATCTGGTCCGTCCGGCCGACGCCCAAGCGCACGACGACGCCCACGGCCCGTGCCAGGACGACTCCGCCTCCTCCGCCCCCGCCCGAACCGCCGGCGCCGGAGCATCCGGAGCCCGTCCTCGAGGAGGTCTTCGTCATCGGATCCAACGGCCTCCTGATCAAACACATGTCCCGCACCCTGATGACGGACAAGGACCGCGACGTGGTCGGCGGGATGATCAGCGTCCTCTCCAACTTCGTGCGGGAGGCGTTCTCCGAGCGGGACGGGAACGACGTCCAGGAGATCACCCTGGGAGACCACCGCTTCATCCTGTGCAACGAGCGCGGGGTCGTCGTGGCGGTCCTCGTGACCCGGGGCGCCACGGAGGACATCGTGCCGCGCCTGAGGCACCTCCTGACCTGCCTGATCGACCGGTACGAGGCCAAGCTGGACCGCTGGGGCGGCGAGCCCCTGGACGGGATCGAGGACGAGATCGCGGTCCTTTGGCAGCCGTTCTTCCTGCCCCCGCCTCCCGTGGACTAGACCGAGCGGCGGGTCTGGTGAAACTCCTTATAGGGCCGCACCGGTGCGTTCCCGAATCCCGATGGACCGCGCCATCGTCCTGCTTTCCGGCGGCATCGATTCCGCCGTCACCCTCTGGTGGGCCAAGGCCCAGGGCTGGGACGCGCAGCCCCTGACCTTCGACTACTTCGGCCGCCCCAAGCGCGAGCACACGGCGATCGAGGCCCTCGTGAAGCGAGCCGGCGTGCGGGCGATCCGCACCGTGCCGCTGCCGTTCCTCAAGGAGGTCGACGACCTGCGGTCCGGAGGCCTTGCGAACCCCGCCCTCGAGGCGTCCCCCGAGGGGTACATCCCCGCCCGGAACCTGATCTTCTACAGCCTGGCCGCCTACTTCGCGGAGCTGGACGGCACGAAGTACCTCGTCGGGGGGCACAACGGCATCGATCCCGAGTCCTTCCCCGACGCGAGCCCGAAGTTCTTCGACCACCTGAACCAGGTCTTCCGACTCAGCCTGTGGTCCTTCGAGAAGTCCCCCGTGCAGGTGCTCGTGCCCCTGAGCGGGAAGTCCAAGGAGGATGTGCTGCGGATGGGGCGGGACCTGGGCGTGCCCTTCGAACTCACGTGGTCCTGCTACTGGGACCGCGACGTCCCCTGCGGGACCTGCGTATCCTGCCGGGAGCGGCGGCAGGCGTTCGCGACTCTCGGCCTCCGGGACCCCGTGCGGTACGAGGGATGAGCGACCCCCGGAGCGGCGAACCGTCTCGAAACCTTAATGTGCACCGCCGCTTCCCTGCCTCCGGAATGTATACGACCACGGTTCGGTCGGTCGCTCCCGTTCGCTTCTTGGAAGAGGGCAGCCACAACGTCCGCATGCGGCAGCTCGTCGGCCGCGAGGACGGCGCCCGCCACACGTCCGTGCACGAGCTCGTCTTCGGGAAGGCCGGCCTGTCCGCGCCCCACCGACACAAGTGGGAGCACGAGCTCGTGGTGACCTCGGGCTTCGGGACCGCCCTCGTGGACGGCACGAAGATCGCGCTGCGGCCCGGCGTGGTCCTTCTCGTCGAGGACAACGAGGAGCACCAGTTCGTCCAGCGGGGGAAGCAACCCCTCAGGTTCCTGGCCGTGACGCCCGTCTGAAGAAGGACGGCCACGGACTCCGACGCCCCGCGCAAGCCCCGAGGCCGCAGTCCCCGGAGGCGGAGCGGGCAACCTTTATGGCCGTCGGTCCCTTGGCCCGCCCCATGAAGCTCGGCATCACGGAGTACATCGACTGCGCGCACCACCTCCCCGGGCACGAGCGCTGCGGCGCCTTCCACGGCCACACGTATCAGGTGGACGTCTTCATCGAGGGCGAGCACAAGGGCGGCATGCTCCTCGACTTCGCCGAGCTCAAGAAGACCACCCGGGCCGTGCTCGCGGAGTACGACCACAAGGACTGGAACACGTTCATCGAGTACCCTACCGTGGAGAACATCGCGGAGCTCATCTCCAGCCGCCTCAACGAGGCCCTCAAGTTCCCCGTGACCGTCCGGGTGTGGGAAGGCTACGGGAAGTGGGCGGAGATCTGAGGCGACGGGCCTCGAGAATCCGCGGGAGCCCACAACGCATAAGGCGGTCGGTCCCCATCTCGGAGGATGACGTGGGGGACCCGGTGAGATGAAAGAGATCTCGTACGCCTACGGGACGAACCACTTCGACCGCGACCCGGACCTGGCCGCAATCCTCGGAACATACTGGAAGGGCTTCCCCGACCACCGCGACGAGCTGCACCGCTTCGGTGCGTTCGCGGGGGAGGACGTCTACGAGACCGTGTACCACGTGGACCACGACGCGGCCCCGGTCCTCGTCACGCACGACCTGGACGGCCAGCGAGTGGACCGTGCGCGGCTCAGTCCCGCGGAGCGCGTCGTCCTCAAGGCCGCGGCCCACATCAACCGCCCTCCCTACGAGGGCGGGAGCTGGCACCACCACTTCGCCCTGGGCTACCTGATGGGCGACCCAGGCCTGTACTGCGTCCTGACCATCACGAACCAGACGGTCTACGGGATTCACAAGTACGCGCCCTCCTTCGCCGCATGGAAGGAGGCGATGCTCCGCGGGGACGCGTTCGGCGCCACCTGGATGACGGAGATCCAGGGAGGCAGCGACCTCGGGGCGAACATCACGGTCGCGCGGAAGGACGGCGACGTCTGGCGGCTCACCGGGGAGAAGTACTTCGCGAGCGGCGCGGGTCTCGCGGACTACGCCCTGGTCACGGCGAGACCCGAGGGTGCCCGGACCGGGGCCAAGGGCCTCGCCCTCTTCCTCCTGCCCCGGCTCGACCGATCCGGGAAGCTGAACTTCACGGTCCGCCGCCTGAAGGACAAGAGCGCCACGCGGGCCGTGCCCACGGGCGAGGTGGACCTGAACGGCAGCGAGGCCCATCTCATGGGCCGCGAGGAGGACGGGGTCTACCTGACCCTCGAGATCCTCAACGTGTCCCGCCTCGCGAACGCGATCGGCGCCATGGCCACCGCGAAGAAGGCCCACCTCGAGGTCCTCGAGCGCGTCCGTCGGCGGGAGGCGTTCGGGAAGCGGCTGGCGGATCATCCCCTGATCCGCCGCGACCTCACGGACTTGGCCGTTCGCGCGGCGGGAGGGCTCGCGCTGGCGTTCCGCGCCGTGGACCAGTTCGACCGCGTGTGGAACGAACGGAGGCCCTACTCGCCCGCGTACCACTACGCCCGCTTCCTCATCCATCTCGCGAAGAACCGCACGGCGGAGCACGCCGCGGCCATGACCTCCCTGGCCATGGAGCTCTTCGGAGGTCTGGGGTTCCTCGAAGAGTACGCGGTCGCGCGGTGGCACCGGGAGGCGCTCATCACACCGATCTGGGAGGGGCCGAGCAACATCCAGGCGCTCGATTTCCTCGAGAGCATCCAGAAGCACCGGGCCCCCGAGCCGTTCCTGGAGGATGTGGTCCTCCGGCTGGATGCGGCGACCGGCGAGATCCCGCGCCTCGCGAGCCAGGCGGCGCATGACGCGGTCCGGTTCCTCACGACGGCGTCGCCCGCCGAGGCCACCTGGGGTGCGAAGCACGCGATGACGCGCATCGCGGATGCCGCCACGGTGGCCCTCCTGCTCGACGTCGCCAAGTCCGGCGGACCCCGTTACGAGCGGCTCGCGGACCTGTACGGCCGCCATTTCCTCGGTGGCGAGGAGTATCCACCATGGGCGCTGGACAAGGAAGACCTTTGGGAGCCGGGTCCTTCCTAGGATGCACCTCGCCGCATGATGAGCGCATTTTGATAAGCCCCGCCCGGTTGTGCCCCCCCGATGTCCGACCTCGTCGACGCGATCGACGCCGAAGCCCGCGGCGACTTCGTCCGCGCGCTCGAGCACTACGCGAAGCTCACGGAGTCCGGCGCGGACCTGGACCGCATCGGGATCTACCAGGCCCTCGCCCGGTGCCATGAGAAGCTGGGCCGCCTCCGAGACGCGGGCGCGTGGCGCCGCAAGGCGGGCCAGGGGTATCTGGCGTTGAAGGACGAGGCCATGGCACGGGACGAGCGCGAGTACCTGTCCCTGGTCGAGTACCGCAACGCGGTCCAGGATCTCCAGGGTGCCGCGCGGTGGAGGGGGGCCGAGAGGGAATCCGCGGCGGTGCTCAAGGACACCTTGCCGGGCGGGGCGGAGGGGCTTCCCCCCGAGGGCCTCTCCGCGGGCGCGTTCTTCCAGGCCCTCGGAGACCCCCTCGTCGCCTCGAAGTACTTCTTCGACGCCGCGGAGGCGATGAGCGAGCAGGCCGCGGCATCCCACGACGCGGAGCTGCGGGCCGCCACAATCCAAGCGTACAAGCGGGCCATGGACTCCGCGTCCAAGGCGGGGCGCCCGGACGTGGCGCGCGTGGCCCAGATGAGGGCCTATGACCTCGAGCAATCCCAGTGAGGCCATCCCGTGTGCACCCTGATCTTGCTCTGGCGTTCCGTGGAGAACTACGACGTCGTCCTTGGGATGAACCGCGACGAGTCCCTCGTGAGGCCATCGGAGCCACCGACCCTAATCGACGGCACGCCGCCCATCGTGGCCCCTCGCGATCGCCTGGCCGGCGGGACGTGGGTGGGCGCCAGCGGGAACGGCCTCTTCGCGGCGCTGTCCAATCGCCGCGGCCGCACGTCCACCTCCGCACGCTCCCGCGGTCTGCTCCTGCTGGACGCGCTCCGCACGCCGACGATCCCGGCGGTGGACATCCTGCTGCAACGGGAGACCCAGGAGCACGAGTACACCTTCTTCAACCTCCTCGTGGGCACGCGTCGCGAGCTCCGGTTCTTCCGGTACGACGGCCAGCTCTCCGCGACCCGAGGCCATGAGGGACTCAACGTCCTGACCAACGAGGGCGGAAACGTGGAGGGAGACTCCAAGGTCGAGCTGGTCCGGGATCTGATCGCCAAGGCGTCCGTACGCACGGTGGGTGACGCCGTCCGGACCCTGCAGTCCTCGTTGCGGACGCACGCGCCGTCGGGTGGCGTGAACCTCTGCAACCACGCCATGGGCGGGGGGACCGTCTCCTCCACCATCCTCGCGGTCAGCAACGCGGACCCCGGGGAGAACGTCCTGCTCTATGCGGACGGCGCCCCCTGCCAGACGCCCTACCGAGACTATCACGAAGTCATCCGGCGATTGCCGAGCCCGGACTGACCGGCCCTCCCTTTCGTGGAAAAGCATTTCCGGGACGCATCGATTCGTGGCTCCGTTGCCCGGCATCACGGACGTCCACACGCATCTGGAACCGTACGAGAACCTCAAGCCCGCGGTCTTCGAGACCATGCGGAAGACTATGCCGGACTTCGACGCGACGGCCCAGCGGATGCGGGACCCGCGGAGGTTCCTGCAGCGCCTGGACGACGCGGGAGTGGAGCGCGCCTGCCTGATCAACTATGCGGCGCCGGAAGTCATGGGACTCGGGCTCGACGTGAACGCCTTCGTCGCCAAGTACGCATCCGAGGACCCGAAGCGGCTCCTCGCGTTCGGCGGCATTCATCCGGGGCTCACGAAGGACCCCGAGGGCGACGTGGAGCGCCTCGCCTCCAAGTACGAGCTGCGAGGCTTGAAGATTCACCCGCCGCACCAGCTCTTCGCGCCGAACGCGTACGTGGACGGCAAGATGCCCAACCTCTGGAAGATATACCGCACGGCGGAGAAGATTCACCTGCCCGTCATGTTCCACACGGGAAGCTCCGTGTTCCCGGGAGCGCGTTCCAAGTTCGGGGACCCCATCGCCCTCGACGACGTCGCCACGGATTTCCCCGACCTGACAATCCTCATGGCCCACGGCGGCCGACCCATGTGGACCGAGACCGCGTTCTACCTGGTCCGCGCCCACCCGAACATCTACCTGGACACCTCCTCCGTCCCGCCCAAGCGGCTCCTGGAATGGTTCCCGCAGGTCGAGAAGATCGCGGACCGCGTCCTCTTCGGCTCGGACTGGCCGGGACCCGGCATCCCGGGCATCCGCGAGGTGCTCGAAGGGATGCGCGCGCTGCCCCTGTCGGAGTCGTTCAAGGAGAAGCTCTTCGTCACGAACGCGCGACGGGTGTTCCCCTAGACGGTCACAGCTCCAAGAACGCCTCGACGAGCAGGAGCACGCCCGCGGCAATGAACAGGACCGTAGAGACCAACCGGAGCCACTTCTCCGACAGGACGCGGGCGAGACCGACGCCGATCACGACGCTGGAGAGGGCAATGACGCTCAGTCCCGCGCTGCCGCCAAGGAACACGGAAATCGGTGCATCGTACGACGCCGCGAGGATGATCACCGCGATCTGCGTCTTGTCTCCGAACTCCGCGAGGAAGTTGAAGCTCGCAGCCGTTGCGAAGGCGCTCCGCTTCTCCTTCACCGGCTGCTCGGGTTCCTCCTGGAGATGATGGCGCAGCGCTTGGACCACGGTCCCCACGCCCATGAGGATGAACAGGATCCCCCCGCCGATCTTGATGTACGTGAGCCAGGCGCCCAAGGTCGCGGCAAGGACGCCACCGACGGCCGCCCCGACGGCCGTGGCGGCCACGAGTCCCAGGATCGCGCCCGCGAGCACCTCCTTCCAGGGATGTCTCGTGGCCAGGGAGATCGTCACGAGCTGGGTCTTGTCGCCGAGCTCCAAGAGGGCGACCAACGCCAGCGCACCCACGAACGGAGCCGCACCTTCCATGGACATGGCGCCAACTGCGGGATCCATATCATCGTTTGGGTGGGGCCCAGGGTGACTTCGGCGAAACGGCTTAACCCGCCGCCCCGTTACGTTCCACGCTCCATGCCCGAGGAGACGAACCGGTTAGCCAAGGAGACCTCGACCTACCTGCGTAGCGCGGCCCACCAGCCCGTGGACTGGCATCCGTGGGGCGAGGAGGCCTTCCGGAAGGCCAAGGAGCAGGACCGGCCGGTCCTCCTGGACATCGGGGCCTCGTGGTGCCACTGGTGCCACGTGATCGACCGGGAGTCCTACGAGGACCCCCAGCTCGCCAAGATTATCAACGAGCGCTTCGTCGCGGTCAAGGTCGATCGGGACGAACGGCCCGACGTGGACGCGCGGTACCAGCAGGCCGTGGGCTCCCTGACCGGGGCCGGAGGCTGGCCCCTCACCGCGTTCCTCACGCCGGAAGGGAAGGTCTTCTACGGAGGGACGTACTTCCCGCCGCGGGACGCGTACAACCGCCCGAGCTTCGAACGCGTCCTGCTCGCTGTGGCCAAGCACTACCAGGAGAACCGGGGCGAGGCCATGCGGGACGCGGAGTCCCTGCACCAAGCCCTGGCCGAACCGCGCACCTCGGTGATGGAGGCCGCGGTAGTCAACGACGCCTTCCTCAAGGAAGGGCTCGATGCGCTCCGCGGAGAGGCGGACCCCGTGAATGGCGGCTTCGGGGGTGCGCCCAAGTTCCCCCATGCGGGCGCCCTGGAGTTCCTCCTCGCGACGGTCCATCGCACGGGCGCGACGGGCCTGCGGGACATCGCCCTCCGCACGCTGACCGCCATGGCCCAGGGGGGCGTGTACGACCAGGTGGGTGGCGGCTTCCACCGCTACTCCACGGACGGGCAGTGGATCGTCCCGCACTTCGAGAAGATGCTCTATGACAACGCGGGCCTCCTGGCGAACTACGTGCACGCGTGGCAACTGACCCGCGCCCCGCTCTTCCGCGAGACCGCCGAGGGGATCCTGAGCTGGATCGACGAGGTCCTCTGCGACCGCTCCCACGGCGGCTACTTCACGAGCCAGGACGCGGACGTAGGTCTGGACGACGACGGAGACTACTTCACGTGGACCCTCGGGGAGCTGGAGAAGGCCGTCCCTCCCGAGGAGGCGCGGGTCCTCGCGCTCCGATACGACATCGGCGAGAAGGGCGAGATGCACCATGACGCCGCACGGAACGTGCTCTTCGTTGCGGCGACCCCCGAGGAGATTGCCAAGCAGCTCTCCCTGCCGGTGAATCGCGTGGACGCCCTCTTGGCGAGCGGGAAGGACCGCCTGAAGGCGGCGAGGGGACGAGGAGAGGCTCCCGCGGTGGACCGGACCATCTACGCCTCCTGGAACGGGATGATGGCCTCCGCGGCCCTCGAGGCCGCCATGGCCTTCGGCCGCGAGGACGTGCAGGGGTTCGCCCTGAAGACGCTGGACCGGCTCTGGAAGCAGCTCTGGACGCCGGACCAGGGGATGTGGCATGCCCTCGCCGAGAGCAAGCGCAAGGTGCACGGCCTCCTCGAGGATCACATCTTCATCGTGGACGCGTTCCTCGCCGCGCAGACCGCGACGGGCGATCCGGCCTGGTTGAAGAAGGCGGAGGAGGTCATGGCTTTCGCGCTGAAGCACTTCTGGGATCCCCAGCATCCCGGATTCGCCGACCTGGCCGAGGAGGCGCGCGAGGCGGGCACCGTGAGCCTCCGCGAGATCCGCCGCCGACCCCTCGAGGACTCGCCCTACGCCGGTGCGAACGCGGTCGCGGCCGTATGCCTGCAACGTCTCCACGCACTCACGGGGAACGACGACTACCGGCTCCACCACGATGAAATCCTGGTGAGCTTCGCGGGCGAGGCAGCCCGCTACGGGCCCGTCTTCTGCGGAACCTACTTCCTCGCGGCGGAGCTCTGGCTCCATCCGCGGGCGGAGGTCGTGCTCCTGGGGTCGCGGGAGAATCCCCGGCTCCGGCAGCTGGAGACGACGGCGCGCAGCACGTTCGCTCCGGGCAAGACCATCCTGGTCGCGGACAAGGAGGAGACCTACATGCCGGACTCCGTGGCGCACATGCGCAGGACCGCGGAGGCGATGGCAGGTCCGGTGGCCTTCGTCTGTCAGGGGACGACGTGCTCGCCGCCGACCGACGACGTGGAGCGGTTGAGCCAGCTCCTCCGCGGAGCGCGCTAGGCCTCGAGATTCGCTTCCAGCATCTTCCGGAAGTCCTCGGGGATGGATTTCGTCTTCTTCTGGTCGTAGTCGTACGAGACGAGGACGCTGGAGGAGGTGGCCAAGAGGCGGTTCGAGGTCTTGTCCCGCACTTCATAGCTGAGTGTGAACGAGGACTCGCCGATCTTCGAGGGCCACACGGACACCTCCACCCGGTCTCCCCACTCCGCCGCGGACACGTAGTCGATGTCCACGTGGGCCAGGATGAAGTCGATGTCGTGCAGGGAGCGCTTGAAGGCATGCTTCAGGTAGAACTGGGTCCGCGCGAGCTCGCAGTAGGTGAGATAGACCGCGTTGTTGAGGTGACCCATCGCGTCCAGATCCCGGAACCGCATCTGGATTTCCGTCGTGAAGCGCGCCATCGCGCGCGCCGATGCGGCCGCCCGCGAAAAACGTTTGGGTCGCCTACCCCTTGCGCACGAGGCGCGTGAACTCCTCGGACATCTCGAAGCGGACCTGCTTGCCCGGATCCGCAGCCATCTCCGGCCTCGGGGGCAAGCTCGCCTTCGCCAAGTCCCGGTAAATCTTCCAGGACAGCTCGATCCGCTTCCACAGCGTCTCGTCGACCTTGTGCAGGACCTTGGCCGGGACTCCGGCGATCACGCTCTCCTCGGGGAACACCGCGTTCTCCCGCGTCACGGCTCCGGCAGCAAGGAGGGAGCCGCGCCCGACCACGGTGCCACTGTTGAGCGTGGCGTTCATGCCGATGAGGCAGTCCCCGGCCACCTCGGATCCGTGGACGACCGCCGCGTGGCCCACGGTGACGTGGTCCCCAATCTCACAGGGCATGCGCCGGTCCACATGGAGCACCGCGTTGTCCTGGACGTTGGAGTCCTTGCCCACGCCCACGGCGTCGAAGTCTCCCCTGAGGACAGCTCCGTGCCACACGCTCGCTCCCTCAGCCAGGGACACATCCCCCACCAGGGTGGCGGTCGCCGCGACGTAGATCATCGCGGGCGCCATGCCGCCGTGGCTCTCAAGCCTTTCGCCGCGGCTCTTCGGGACGCCGAAACGCGTGCCCGGTCATCCCGAGCCCGCCAGGCCTCCGCCGTCGACGACGAGGGCCGTCCCCGTGACGTACGAGGAGGCGTCCGAGGCGAGGAAAAGGGCCGCTTGGGCGATCTCCTCGGGCCGGCCCATCCGGCCCATGGGCCGCTGCGCGGATCCCGCGAGGAACCGCTCGACGTCCTCGCCGAGCTGCCGCGCCTCCTCCCGGAGCATGGCCGTGTCCGTGTCCCCCGGGCACACGCAGTTCACGCGGATGTGCTGGGCCGCGTGGTCCAGGGCCATGGCCCGGGTCAGGTTGACGACGGCGGCCTTCGAGGCACAGTAGGACGCCGCGTTCCGCCCGCCGACGAGACCCCACCCCGACGCCGTGTTCACGATGACGCCGCCGCCGGTGCGGGCCATGACGGGGATCGCGGCCTTCGAGAGCAGGAAGATCGACTTCACATTCACCGACATGACGCGATCCCACTCCTCCTCCGTCGTATCCACCACGGAGGCGCGGCGGATGATCCCGGCGTTGTTGAAGAGGATATCCAGCCGACCGAACTCGGAGACCGCTTGCTGCACCGCGGTCTCGCAATCCGCAGCGCTCGTGACGTCTCCTCGCACGAAGGCCGCCCGACCTCCGGCCTTCGCGATCGTGTCGACGACCCCACGGCCCTCATCCTTGAGGTCGAAGACCACGACGGCCGCGCCCTCTCGGCCGAACAGGATCGCCGTTGCCCGCCCGATGCCCGATGCCGCGCCCGTCAGCAGAGCCACCTTGCCGTGCAAGGCGCCGTGGCCCGCCCCCGTCGTCATGTTGTTTTCCCTCCGGTGTGCTCCGAACCGCGCTCCAACTTCCGCCGGTACGCCCGCCACGTCATGGCCCACTGCGTCGGGTCGTCCAGGGGCGCGTGATCGATCCGGTGGACCGTGCTGTTGTGGGGCGCCGTCTTCACCCGCTCCGGGTCGCTCCTGGCCTCCTCCGCGACGTGCCGGAGGATGGTGACGTACTCGTCCAAATCGGCCTTCGAATACGACTCCGTCGGCTCGAGGGTGCAGGGCTCCCCCACGACCCACGGGTGGTGGCTCGTCCAGTAGTGGACGCCGAAGTCCGCGGCCCGGAGGCCGAGATCCTCCGAGTGCACGCCCGTCTCGTGGGCCAGCTCCTCCCAGCTGTACCGGACCTGCTCGATCCTCCGCCGCCCCTTGGCGTACGGCGCGCTCACCCCCCGAATCCCGAGCATCCGCTTGAGCAGGTAGTTGTTGTTGAGCACGGCGACCTTGGCCACCTCTCGGAGGCCGTCCGCCCCGAGGCTCATCACCCACGCGTAGGCCCGCAGGATCACGGGCGCGACTCCGTACCACGGGCGGATCTTGCCGATGCTGTCCGGCCGGTCGTAGTCCAGGTGGTACCGCTTCCCGTCGAACACGACGAGGGGGACGGGCAGGAACCGCGCGAGCGCCTTCGTCACGCCAACGGCAGCCCCGGCGGGCCCGCCGCAACCGTGGGGCGTGGAGAACGTCTTGTGCAGGTTGAAGTGGCACAGATCGAACCCCGCCTCCCGGGCGCGCGTGATACCCAGGATCCCGTTCGCGTTCGCCTGGTCGTAGGCGCACAGGCCGCCGACCTCGTGGACCGCGTCGACGAACTCCCGAATCCGCGGGTTGAAGATGCCCGTATCCTCCGGATTCGTGATCATGAGCCCCGCGGTCCGTTCGGAGACGGCGGCCTTCAGGGATTTCAGATCCGGATAGCCGTCCGCGTCGGGATGGAGGGTCACGATGTCGAACCCCGCCGTCTTCGCGCAGGCCGCGTTCGAAGGGTGGGAAAAGATCGTCGTGATGATCTCCCTCCGCTGCGCCGCCTCTCCGCGGGACGCGTGGTAGGCACGGATGATGGAGGCGTTCGCGTAGATCGCCGCGGAGCCCGCCCCGGGCTGCAGGGAGAAGGCGTCCAATCCGGAGATCGCCTTGAGGAACCCTTCGAACCGGTACATGATCTCCAGGATCCCCTGGACGGTCTCCTCGGGCTGGAGGGGATGGAGCTCGGCCATGCCGGGCAGTCGTGCGAGCTGGTCGTTCACCTTGGGACTGTACTTCATCGTGCAGGTTCCCTGGCCCACGTCGATGTTGAGGTCGGCTCCCAGGTTCTCCTGGGACAGCCGCATGTAGTGACGCAGCACGCGGTTCTGTGAGATCTCCGGGAGGGCGGGAGGCCGCCTGCGGACCACGGCCTTCGGAAGCGACGCGACCACGTCGCCGACGGCCCGTCGGAGGCCCGGTTCGGGCTCGGGGACGAGGATGCCCCGCTCCCCCTCCGCGGCGAGCTCGAAGATGATCGGCTCGTCCCATCGCGCTTGGTGGAACCTCCGGAGCCGGGGCGTGCCCTGCGCCTTCCGGATGGCGGGGATGTCCTTCATGCGACGACCTCCCGGACCGCGTCCACGAGCCGGTCCATGTCCTCCTGGGCGTGGACCTCCGTGATGCAGTACAGGGCGCATCCCTTGAGTTCGGGGAACTCCCGCGAGAGGTCCTTGCCGCCCAGGATCCCGCGGCGCAGCAACGCGCGGTTCACCGTGGCGATGGTCTTCCCTGTGCGCCGGTAGTCCACGACGAACTCATGGAAGAAGGAGCCGCGGAAGCGGGGGGCACGCACTCCGGGGATCCGCGACAGTCGCCGAGCCGCATAGTGCGACCGGGTCATCATGGACTCCCCGAGATCCCGCATCCCCTCGGGTCCCAGGAGGGCGAGGTACGCGCCCGCGGTGATCCCCCAGAGGGCCGCCGCGGTGCCCACCCACTCCTTGCCCTGCTCCCGCCTGGCGAACGAGGTACGGTCGTAGGCGACGTCGCCGAACCCGTACTCCCCGTCCACGGAGGTGGACGTGATCCCGAAGAGGCGGGAGGGATACTCCATGACGAACCTCGGCTCGTCCCGGCTCGCGATGAAGCCCGCGTGACCGCCCCCGAATTGCATGTGCATCCCCAGGGGCTGGAGGTCCCCCACGACCAGGTCGGCCCCATAGTCCACGGGAGGGGTGAGGACACCCAAGGTGCTCGGGTCCACGCCGACCACGGAGAGCGCGCCCGCTTCATGGGCGCAGTCGGAGACAGCGGGACCGTGGGTCGCGATGACGCCCAGGTAGGACGGGTTCTCGAAATACACCGCGGCGGTCTCCCGTCCGACTTGGCTCTCCAAGGAGCTGAGGTCGGGTTCGCCCGTCGACGCGTCGTAGTCGAACGTCTTCACGGTCAGCCGAGGCTTCGCGTAGTCGCGGATCTTGGAGAGCTTGTCCGCGGAGACGGCGCGGGATACCAAGAGCTCGCTCCGACCGGTGATGCGCGCGGCCATCCGGAGCGCGGTGGCGGTGGCCTGGAACCCGTCGTACGTGGGCACATTGACCACGTCCATGTCCAGGAGCTCCCCCATGAGGCTGGCGTACTCGAACAGGGCCTGGAAACGCCCGTGGTCGTCGTAGGGCTCGCCCGCATAGGCGGTCAGGAATTCCCCGCGGGAGTTGATCTCGTCGCACACCGCGGGCACCATGTGCTCGTAGCAGCCCGCGCCGAGGAAGTTCAGGATCTCCTGGGTGCTCCGGTTCTTAGACAGGAGTCCCGCCACGTGCCGCCGGAGCGCGTGCTCGGACGGAAGCGAATCGGGGAGATCCAACTGTCCTCGGAACCGGAGAGCGGCCGGGATGTCCTCGTAGAAGTCCTCTTCGCTCTCGGCGCCGACCTCGCGCAGCATGGCTTCCCTCGCGGGCCGCGCGGAGTTCGGGATGTAGGGATGGACCGTCCGTGGATCGTTGCGCATGGTCCCCTCGGGACCGACAGCGCGGAGGGAGCTTTCAACCGTTTCGCAAGGGGGGTTCGGCCAGACTGACTCAGCCAGGCCTGCTTCCAGGGGGCCTCGGGTCTCCTGAAACCGTTAAGTCGGTTCACGGAATCCCTGCACGATCCGGGCGGGAGGACTCCCCTCCGGGCATGCGCGGGAGGTGACCTGACCATGGAAGTCGTCCAACTGGGGTGCGGCGTGTGCGGGCTCGTGTGCGCGGAGCATCTGGCCCACCATCCCAAGGTGGACCGCCTCGTCCTGGCGGACCGGAAGACGGACGCCGCCCGCGCGCTGGCTTCGCGCGTGGCGGACGACCGAATCGCCGTACGGGAGGTGGACGGCACCGACCCGGACGCCGTCCGACGACTCCTTCAGGATTGCGACCTCGTCATCGCCTCCATGCCTTGGCGACTCAACCGGATCGTGCTGGACGTCGCCGCGCAGACCCGCACGGACTACCTGGACTTCGGGATGCCCTTCGACGCGACGGGTCCCGAGTTCGACGAAGCTTCGGCGCGCTGCCGCGAAGCGGGCATCGCGGGACTCGTGGGCATGGGGATGGAGCCCGGCATCTCCGACGTGTTCGCCGTGCACGCGGCGGGGACGTTGGACCGGGCCGAGGAGGCCCACGTCTTCGACGGGGACACGGGGGCCGTGGAGGGCTTCGAGCTATTCTCCGCATGGTCTCCTGTGGACCTCCTGGACGAGATGAGCGTCCCCGCCGCCGTGTACGAGGACGGCGCGCTGCGCTTCCTTCCTCCGATGAACTCGAGCCGCATGTTCGATTTCCCCGAACCCGTGGGACGCCGTCGCGTGTTCAAGACGAACCACGACGAGACGTACTTCCTCCCCCGGGGGATCCCGACCCTGCGGCAAGCGTCGTTCAACATCCACATCGACGACGGCTGGGTGCAGGCCGCGGACGTCCTGCGGAAGCTGGGGCTCCTGCGAGGCGAGCCCGTCGACGTGCGCGGGATGCGGGTGCGTCCCATGGACGTGATCGCAGCGGCCTTGCCCTCGCCCCTTGCGCTGGCGGATCGCATCCGCGGCTACGCGGCGTTCGTGGTCGAGGTCACGGGCACGAAGGACGGCCGGAGGGAACGGGTGAGGACCTGGACGGGACTCTCCTATGGGGAAGCCTGGCGCCAGCATGGCACGAACGCCACCGCGTTCATGGTGGGTACGGGAGGAGCCGTGGCGGCCGAGATGTTCCTGGAGGGTCGGGTCCGCGAGAAGGGGCTCATCATCCCGGAGGAGCTGGACCCCGAGACCTTCCTGGAGCGGATCCGGACCAAGGGGCTCGTGGTGCGGGAGGAGCGGATCCGACTCTAGAACGGGAAGGGGCTCGGCCTCACTCGAGGTTCACGAGGACGTTCTTCACGTGGGTGTAGAAGAGGACCGCGTCCACCCCCTGCTCCTGACCGAGTCCCGATTGCTTCCACCCCAGGAACGGGGTCTGGGGGAACGTGACCGGGTACTCGTTGATGGAGACCATGCCCGCCTTCAATCGCCGGGCGAGCGCATGGGCCTTGCCCAGATCCTGCGTCCAGATCCCCGCGCTCAAGCCGTACGGCGTGTCGTTGGCTCGGGCGACCGCTTCGTCGAGGTCCGTGAAGGACCAGGCCGCCAGGACGGGACCGAAGACCTCCTCCCGCGCGACGCGACTGTCCTCAGGCGGCGTCTCGAAGATCGTCGGCAGGAGGAAGTTGCCCTCCTGGAGTTTGGGGTCTTCCGGGCGTCCGCCGCCTACGAGCGGTTTCGCGCCCTTGCGGATTCCTTCGTCGATGGCTGCCGAGACGGTCCGCGTCTGTTCCCGGGAGACCAGGGGGCCCATTTGGACGCCCTCCTCGAGCCCGGGGCCGAGCCGCGTCTTGGCCGTCCGCTCCCCCAGCTTGTCCAGGAAGGCCCGGGCGACGTCCTCGTGCACGAGGAGCTTGGACCCCGCCCAGCACATCTGGCCCGCGTTCTGGAAGGCGCCGAAGTGGACTCCGGCGAGGGCCTTGTCCAGCTTCGCGTCGGGCAGGACGATCTGCGGGTTCTTGCCGCCGAGTTCCAACGACGTAGGGGTCACGCGGTCTGCGGCGATCCGCAGGAGCTGCTTGCCGGTCTCCGTGGATCCGGTCAGGGTCACGCTGTCGACGTCCCGGTGGCGGGCGAGGGCCTCGCCGACCTCCTTGCCGGGGCCCGTGACCACGTTGAAGGCGCCGGCGGGGAAGCCCGCAGCGGCCGCGAGCTCGGCCACCTGGAGCGCGGTCAGCGGCGTGAGGCTGGCGGGTTTTAGGACCACGGTGTTGCCCGCCGCCAGCGCCGGGGCGATGCCGCGGCAGGCCAGCAGGAGCGGGTAGTTCCAGGGAGCGATATGCGCCGTGACCCCGAGCGGCTCACGGAGGGTATAGTCCAGCCGGGCACCCGGCACGGGGATCGTGGCGCCTTGAATTTTATCTGCAATACCTGCATAATATTCGAACAGCTTGTACACATACGCGACGTCACCCTTGGCTTCCCGCAACGGCTTGCCCACGTTGAGGGACTCGAGCCTCGCCAGCTCCTCGAACCGGTCCCGAATCTGCTGCCCCAGGAGGAAGAGGAGACGTCCGCGCTTGCTCGGATCCAGGTCCCGCCACTCGGGCGACTCGAACGCGGCCCGCGCGGCCTCCACCGCGGCATCCACGTCCTGCTTGGTTCCCGAGGCGACCCGCGCGACGGGCCGGTTCGTCGCGGGATCCAGGACCTCTACGGTCGCCGAGGAGGATGCTGACCGAGACCTGCCGCCGATGAAAAGCCCGTGCTCCTGCACGTCCATCGTCCTTCCCGGCGTGCCATGGTGGCCGCTTCCTATAAGCGTGCGCCGTTGCGGCCGTCCACCGATGCCCTCTTATCTCGAAGCCCGCATCCGGAGCCCCGAGGGCGCCCTGTGACCGATGTGATGCGGCAGACCCGCCACCTCCTCTGGAGGGACGCGGCGCGCCATGCGTTCGAGCTGCGGCCCATGCTGCTCGACCAGTTCCGCCATGAGGACTTCCGCGGCCGCCGCGTGCTCGACGTGGGCACGGGCGAGGGACGCCTCGCCTTCGTCGCAGCGGGCATCGGCGGCCACGTGATCGGCGTGGACGCGGACCGGATGAAACTCCAGCAGGCCCGCGCCTACGCGGGCGTCAAGGACATCCGCCGCGTGGACTTCGTCTGGGGCGACGTGGAGAAGACGTCCTACCACGGGTTCTCCTCCGAGCCGTTCGATTTCATCACGAGCAACCTGTGCATGTCTCCCGAGATCGTGTGGCACGCGTCCCACGGTCTCCGTCCCGGGGGCAAGTTCATCTTCTGCTGCCACCACGGGGACCACTGGAAGGAGACGCGGCGCGGATCGCGCTGGGCGTTCTATGAGGACACCATGGAGGACCTCCTCGGGGAGAACCGGTTCGAGATCGAGTTCATGGGGGTCGACACAATCGTCGCGGAGTTCGAGGAGCTGCGGGAGGTCGAGCTCTTCCTCCGCGACGAGACGATTCGGAAATGGGTCGAGGACGGCCGGTGGGAGGAGCTTTCCGACTCCTTCGCACGCGGCGAGAAGCACCTCACGCAGTCCTACCTGACCGTCAAGGCGCGACGTCTCGCGCACGAGCTGCCGAGCGTCGAGTGACCGTGACGCGTCACTTGCGGCGAGGCCGTTCCCGCGCGAACCCCATATCGGGCATGGGAGAGAGCCGCGAGTGGCCGTCAGGGGGTCCGGGGATCACGCGCCGAAGGAGGAAGATCATCCCCGTGAAGCGAGACTCCACCTCGCGTTCCGGCGCCATTTCGCAGCTCCCGGTCCCCAGACAGGGAACGCGGATATCAAGGCGCTTGGCCCAAGTTGGGCCCCAATCGGCAAAGCTCATGTGACCCCATCCGCTACCGGGCCATGGAAGGCGCCGGATGTACCTCGGGGCCCACATGTCCATCGCGAAGAGCATCGCCCTCGCGCCGGAACGGGGGGAGGCGGTCGGCTGCGAGGCCATCCAGGTCTTCTCGCGGAGTCCCCGCATGCTCCGCAACACGAAGCCCCTCGCCCTCGAGGAGACCGCGGCCTTCCGGGAGAACCTGGCGGCCCACCACATCGTGCGGGCCGTGGTTCATGCGAACTACCTGATCAACCTCGCGTCCCCGACCAGGAACATGCTCAAGGTCTCGCGCATCGCGTTCGTGGAAGAGCTGGAGCGCGCGCAGCAGCTCGGCATCCGCGACGTGATCTTCCACCCCGGCGCCCACATGGGCAAGGGGGAAGCCGCGGGTCTCCGCGCGATCGCCCAGAGCCTGGACTGGTGCCTATCCAGGGCCGAGGCACCCGGCGTGTTCGCCGTGCTGGAGAACACGGCGGGCGCGGGCAGCGTGCTCGGTCACACGTTCGAGCAGCTCGCCGCGATCATCGAGCAGGCCTCCTTCCCCGACCGCCTCGGCCTCTGCGTGGACACCTGTCATACGTTCGCCGCGGGCTACGATTTCCGGACGCGCGACGGGTACGACGGCCTGATGAGAACCCTGGACGCCACGGTGGGGCTGGGCCGCATCCGCGCGTTCCATCTGAACGACTCCAAGGGCGAGCTGGGCTCCCACGCGGACCGGCATGAGAACATCGGCAAGGGGAAGATCGGTCTAGAGGGGTTCCGGCCCCTCGTGAACGACGCCCGGTTCCGCGAACTGCCCGGTTGCCTTGAGTACCCGGGGGACGACGCGGGATACCGCCGCAACCTGAGGGCGCTGCGGTCCCTCATCGAGGGGTACGTCCCGCCGAAGAAGACGCGCCGGACGCGCAACTGAGGCTTCCCCGAAGGGCCACGAGGAGACGGTAGGTCCGATCCGCGGCGGAGCGGGCCCAAGGAGACGCGTTCACCTGGTCCTCGAGACGTGGACGGCCCAGGAGCGCCCCTACGATCGCGGGAAGCACATCGGGACCCGTCCGAATCCTCCCGTCGGGAGAGACCATGTGCGCCGAGGCCAGCGCCGCCTCCTCGGGCATCCCGGCCAGCAACCCATGCGCGGTCTGAATCGTTCGCCGTTGGATGGACCGCCTCCCGGAGAGCCAAGTGACCGTCCTCGCGAAGGCGGAGCAGACGCGGCAGTCGCCGTCGTACAGAAGGACGAAGGACGTGTCCGTTCGCATTCTGCTCGACTCACACGGCGGAAGGAGATGAATCCTCTGGCATTCTGCCAGACCCGCGACCCGCCGCACGGATCCCGTCCGTGCTACTTCGTGCCAACAACATTTAAGTAATCCTAAACCTTCCGCAGCCTGAGAACATGCCGAGGTCCACATCCCCCGCTTTGGCGGGACACCTTTCTGCGTCGAGCAGCGTGGCCCCGGTGGTGCTTAACGGATGATTTGCCCCCCGCGCGCGGCGGAGGGGCGGATCGTTGGGTGTGTACATGGAGGATTCCTGCTGGACGGTTGGACGCATGGGCCGGGCGTCGTGGAGTCCAAGCCCTCCGTCACGATCAACAAGTCGTCAACGGGAGGGAACGGGAGTGACTGAGGCACGCGAAATCGAGCAGCGCTGGAAAACCGATGAACGCTGGGGCGGCATCGTCCGGCCCTACACCGCCGAGGATGTGGTCCGGCTGAGGGGTTCGATCCGGATCGAGCACACGCTCGCGCGGCGCGGATCGGAACGGCTCTGGACTCGACTCCACGACGAGCCGTTCGTCGCCGCGCTCGGAGCCCTGACGGGAGGCCAGGCGGTCCAGCAGGTGCAGGCCGGCCTCAAAGCCATCTATCTCAGCGGCTGGCAGGTCGCCGCGGACGCAAACGATGCGGGCCAGACCTACCCCGACCAGAGCCTGTATCCGGCGGACTCGGTACCCAACCTCGTCCGGCGCCTCAACAACGCGTTCCGGCGGGAAGACCAGAAGGAGCGGCTGGCGGGGAAGAACGGGGTGGACTGGTTCGCCCCGATCGTCGCCGACGCCGAAGCGGGCTTCGGAGGGCCCCTGAACGCCTTCGAGCTCATGAAGGCGCTCATCGATTCCGGGGCCGCAGCGGCCCACTTCGAGGATCAGCTGGCCAGCGCGAAGAAGTGTGGCCACCTCGGCGGCAAGGTCCTGGTGCCCACGCGGGAGTTCATCCAGAAGCTCGTGGCGGCCCGCCTCGCGGCGGACATCGAGGACGTGCCGACCGTCCTCATCGCCCGCACCGACGCCAACAGCGCCAAGCTGATCACGAGCGACGTGGACCCGCGGGACCGGGAGTTCATGGGGAACGGTCGGACCTCGGAAGGGTTCCACGCCCTGCGGAGCGGCCTCGACGCGGCCATCGCCCGCGGGCTGGCCTATGCACCCTACGCCGACCTCATCTGGTGCGAGACCTCGAGTCCCGACCTCGACGAGGCGCGCGCGTTTGCGGACGCGGTCCATGCGAAGTTTCCCGGCAAGATGCTCGCCTACAACTGCTCCGCGTCGTTCAACTGGCGGAAGAAGCTCGACCCGGTGAAAATCGCGCGATTCCAAGAGGAGCTCGCGGACATGGGCTACCGGTTCCAGTTCGTCACCCTGGCGGGGTTCCATTCCATGAACCTCTCCATGTTCCGCCTCGCGCGCGACTACCGCGACAACGGGATGACCGCATACACGGAGCTTCAGCAGGAGGAGTTCGCCGCCAAGGACGAAGGGTACGCCGCCGTAGAGCACCAGGCGTTCGTGGGCACGGGCTACTTCGACGAAATCGCGACCGTCCTGAGCGCCGGCACCTCGTCCACCCTGGCCATGGAAGGATCCACGGAGGCCGAGCAGTTCCAGGAACCGGCGAGGACCGAGGAAGTCTCCAAGCGCCGTTGATCCGCGGCCTCAGAACGGGAGCTTCCCCAGTGCGATGACCAGCGGGAGCAGGGCCTCGTCGCGTCCTAGGAACTTCGCCGTCTGGAGCGCCGCGTTCAGGTAGCTGATCGTGTGCTCCTTCTCGCCCACGGTCCAGTGGCCGTAGAAGTTGACGATCGTGGCCAGGAGCTCGTCCACGAGGATGCCGTTCTCGAGAGCTTGCCGGATCGTCCGCTCCGCGGGCGGCGATCGATCGCGGAGGCTCGATTCGAGCGCGGTGAGCAAGGTGGAGCGGTCGATCGCCTCCGGATTGCCCAGGGTGAGGAAGTCGGGGTAGCCGAATCGCGTGGTTAGGGTGCGGTAGAGCTTCCACGATAGCCACGTGTTCTCCGACGGGGTGAGGAACCGCGAGACGGAGCGGGCTGCATGCACAAGGCTGAGGGAATGCCCCAGGAACCCGGGATCCGCGCTCGTGGCGACCAGGAGAGGACGGTACGCGTCCTCCGCCTGGCCCGAGAAGGCCAGTGCCTGGAGGACCGCTTCCACCTGATCGAAGGCGCCCTCGACCACGAGCTCTCCAAGCCAGCTGACGTCGGCCTTCGCGTCGCCTGCATCCCCGCGTTCGGGGATGTTGGGCGCCTTGACGCCCTGCAGCGAGAACGCCTGGAGGCGGGCGAGGTTCATGAGCGGGACCAGATCACGCCCCCGGGCGACGGTCTCCGCGGCCTCCACGTAGGATGCCGCCGTCACTAGGTTGTGACCCAGACGACCCAAGTCAGCGAGGGACGTGCGCAGGGCGAGATGGGCCACCGCCTCGAAGCCCGCGTCCGTGGCGAGTCGACCCATCAAGCTGGCCGCCTGCTCTCCAAGTCCGCCGGCGACCGCTCTCGCGTAGGCTCCGCCCAACTCCTCGGCGGGGGCCGGGGGGACGGAGCGTGCCATCGCGGCCGCGGCGGGCTCGGAGAAGGGACGCCGCTGCAACGTGAAGTTGTAGAGGACGAGGAAGCGAAGGAGGCCGAGCCCACCCGGGGGACGCGTCAACCGCAGGAGGTCCCGCCCCGCCACCATGGTCAGGAGACCGTGGGGCGTATGGAGTTGCGGATCGTCGTGGTTCGAGGCGGTCCCCACGAGCTCCACGAGAATGGGCCCGGCCGTGGCGGGATCCTGGATGGCCTTGTCGAAGAGGGGGACGGCCTCCTTGTGGTCGGTCGTCGCGAGCAGAGTCAGCAGCCGATCGAGGTCCTTCGAGGCCAAGGACCTTCACGATGCGCGAACTGCGATATGAAGGTGAGGAGACCGATGGGGGCTCATTCGACATCCTTCGAGAAACGCTTATACGACACCCATCCGTTCGTTTGACGAATGCCTCTGTACGACGTAATCATAATCGGTTCCGGACCGTCTGGGCTCACTGCGGCCATCTATGCGACGCGGGCAAACCTGAAGACGCTGGTCATTGCGGGTCAACTCTCGGGCGGCCAGCTCATGCTGACCTCCGAGGTGGAAAACTACCCCGGGTTCCCGAACGGCATCCTGGGCCCCGAGCTCATGGATCTGTGGCGCAAGCAGGTGGAACGGTTCAAGGCCGACTTCGTCGACGACAACGTGACGAAGGTGGACTTCAAGAGCCTGCCCTTCAAGGTCTGGGCGGGGGACGAGGCCTACGAGGGGCGGACGGTGATTATCGCCACGGGCGCAAACGCGAAGTATCTGAATCTGCCGAGCGAGCAACGCCTCAAGGGGCGGGGCGTAAGCGCATGCGCGACCTGCCTCCCGACAGGCTCGACCATCATGGCGAACGCAGCACCCATCCCGATTGAGACCGCGGAGGAAGGTCAGAAAGTTCTAACGGACGACGGCACATTCCAGCCGATTGCCGCGACGGGTTCGCGGGCCTATCACGGAGACCTAATCCGGATTGTTCCTCGGTATTTCCAGGAGGAGGCCACGCTCTTGACGCCGGAGCACCCCGTCTTGGCCGCCACGCTGGACAAGGGCGTCGGGACGAACTACTGGAAGTGGACTTGGCATCCACCGGAGTGGGTCCCGGCGGGCGAGTTGACCTCCCGACACATCCTACTCTATCCAATCGTTTCCGAGACCAGGGATGTGCCGACCCTCCGCTTGTCGCAGCTTCTGGGACTCCCACGAAGCGACGCAGGCAGAGTGCACTTCGCACATGAGACGGCGACCTCAAGACGCTTGATCGACCGAGTGCCTCTAAATGGCGGCTTCATGCGATTGGCCGGGTACTTCCTTGCGGACGGGACGATTACTTCGCAAGGGATCATCATCTACTTCGGCCCGAAGGACAAGGCCTACGTCGCCGACGCCGTCTCGCTCATCGAGCGTTTATTTGACTACACGCCGACTGTGCGGCAGGAAGGATCCGTGACGCGAGTCGAGTGCTATGCCGGGATCCTGCGGGAGTTGTTCCTGAAACTGTTCGGGAAATACTCCTACGGAAAGTCGGTCCCACAATGGTTCCTTCACCTGCCCAGGGAGAAGCAGGCCGAGCTTCTGAAAGGATATTGGCGCGGGGATGGAGGAAGTCGAGCGCTCGGTTTCGTCCTCGTCACCAACTCTCCAAAACTCGCAGCCCAGCTCAAGTTGATGTTGCTCAGACTTGGAGTGATTCCAAGGGTCACGAAACGATCTCCCGAGCAGCTCAACAAGACGAAGAGCATGATTGACGGGCGCCGGATCCGATTCAAACATGATCGCTTCGAATTGGAGATCGGCGGTGCTTGGTTGGAGCGTGCCGGTGAAGTCTTCGGGGTAAAGCACTCGCTGCTGACCAAACGCAGCAGGTCGCACTCGCATGCCTGGATTCGAGGCCGATACGCCTACCTTCCGATCTTCCAGCTCGACAGGATTCCCTATTCCGGAAAGGTCCACAACATCGCTGTGAAAGGACGCAACAGCTACGCGACCCCGGGTGCCACGGTGCACAACTGCGATGGCTTCTTCTTCAAGCAACTGGACGTCGTCGTCGTGGGGGGAGGCGACACCGCCATGGAGGAGGCGCTCTACCTCTCCAAGCTCTGCAAGACGGTCACGGTCGTCCATCGGAGAGAGGAATTCCGGGCGAGCAAGATCATGCAGGGACGGCTTTTCAAGACGCCCAACATCAAGGTCATATGGGATTCCCAGGTGGTCGATGTCCTCGGTGAGACCAAGGTCGAGGCAGTCCGCGTAAAGAACGTGAAGACGGGCGAGTCGACCGACCTCAAGGTCCAGGGACTCTTCCTAGCTATCGGCCACACGCCTGCCACGGAGGTCGTCAAGGACCAGCTCTCCCTGGAGAAGGACTACATCGTCCTCAAGCCCCACGACGGCTACCAGACGTCCACGAGCGTGGACGGCGTGTTCGCGGCCGGGGACGTCCACGACCACCGGTACCGTCAGGCCGTGACCGCGGCGGGGTTCGGATGCATGGCCGCCCTCGATGCGGAGAAGTGGCTCCAGGCCCACGAGTGACCCTCAACCCGTGTTACGCAGCCCGTGGGAGATCCCGTTCACCGTAAGGAGGATGGCCCGCAGCAGCTCCGGATCTTTCCCCTCGCCGCGTCGCTTGCGGTCCAGGAGCTCCGCCTGGATGTAGTTCAGCGGATCCAGATAGCGGTCGCGCCTCGCGACCACGGCCTTGAGCACGGGGTCCGCGTCCAGTACCTGCCGCACGCCCGTGATCTCCAGGGTGTGCCCCAGGCTCCTCCCGTGCTCCTCCACGATCCTGCCGAAGATCCGCAAGCGGATCGTCGGGTCGGGCACGAGGTCGGCGTAGCGGCTCGCGAGGGTCAGGTCCGTCTTCCCCAGGACCATCCGCGCGGCGTCCAGCACGCCCGCGAAGAAGGGCCACTCGCGCTGCATCCGTCGTAGGAGGAGGCCGTCCGGTTCGGACGCCAAGGCCGTCCCCACGGAGTACCACCCGGGGAGGATCGTGCGGTTCTGCATCCAGGCGAAGACCCACGGGATCGCCCGGAGGTCCGGGATCCTCAGCGTGCCCTTGCGGCTCGAGGGCCGCGAGCTGATGTTCAGCTCGGCGATCTCCTGGATGGGGGTCGCGTGCTCGAAGTACACGGGGAGCCCCGGGTCTCCGTAGACCAGGTCGCGGTATCCGCGCTCCCCCGCGTGGGCCATGCGGTCCATGGACGCCGTCCAGGAAGCCTCGGGCTCCAGCGGAGGCGCGGCCACCGCAAGGAGGAGGCCGCTCACGAGCTGCTCCGTCTCGCGCACCGCGACGGGGAAGTAGAAGTACTTCTGGGTGAGCACCTCGCCCTGCTCCGTGACCTTGATGCGGCCCGTGGCCACCTCGGACGGGAGGGCGCGCATGGCCTCGTGCATGGGCACTCCCCCGCGGCTGATGGAGCCCCCGCGGCCGTGGAAGATGGTCAGGGCGACGCCGGCGTCGGAGCTCCGCGCCGCGAGCTCCCGCTGCGCGCGGAACAGGTGCCAGCGGGACGCGAAGATCCCGCCGTCCTTCATGCTGTCGCTGTAGCCCACCATAACCTCCTGCCGCAGGCTCCGAGCTCGGAGGTGCGCCCGGTATGCGGGGTTGGCGTACAGGCGGGCCATGGTCTCCCCGCAGCCGTGGAGGGCCTCGATCATCTCGAAGAGGGGCGAGACGTCGATGCGACTGTAGGCTTCCTTGAGGTCCAGGAGCCGGAGGACCTTGGCCACGAGGAGGAGACCGAGGACGTCGCTGGGCCGCTGGGCCATGCTCAGCACGACCGTGTGCATCATGACCTCGCCGTAGTCCTGCTGGATCTCCCCCAGGGAGCGCAAGGCCCCGACGACGCGCGCGCCGTCCCCGGACACCCGCACCCGCTTCGGTCGGAAGCGGGACTGCAGGAGCCGCGTGAGCAGGGCAATCCGGGCCTCCTCGTTCAAGCGCCCGTACGTCCGCGCCTCGCCCGAACCCGCGAGGATCTGGGAGACCGCAGCAGCGACGTCCTTGGAGTGGAGGCGCAGGTCCAGGGAAGCCAAGTGGAATCCGAAGGTCTCCACCTGGCGGATCAAATCCTCCAGCGGGCCGTCCGCCTCGTCCGGCGCGCCGTTCATCCGGAGGGAAGCTTGGAGGAGCCGGAGGTCCGCGAGCAGCTCCTCGGGGGAACGGTAGCCGTCCTTGGGCCGCGTGAGCACGGAGCCGATCTTGTGGCCGATGAACGTGATCTTGGCCCGATGGTGCTCGTCGCGGTTCACCTGGCGGATGTCCCGCGCGGTCCTCGGATGATCCTTCCGGTCCCGGGCGAGGGAGGCGAGCAAGGCGGGCGACGGAGGCACGTACCGAGAGCTCTCCGTGAGGATGTCGATCAGCTCGCGACAGCGCGTTTGGTAGCGGTTGAGGAGGAAGACGCGCTGCGCCCGTGCCGCCTCGCGCATGGAGGCCGGGGTGACGTTCGGGTTGCCGTCCGTGTCGGAGCCCCGCCAGGAGCCGAAGGAGAGAAACGTGGGGACGCGCCCGCGAGCGGGACCGTACACCCGGTCGAGGGCGCGCGCGAGGCCTCGGTAGAACTCGGGCACCATGTCCACGACCACGTGGTCGAAGTAGAAGAGGCCCATCCGGATCTCGTCGACCACGCGGGGGCTTCGGAAGCGCAGTTCGTCGCTGTGCCAGAGCCCCGTGATCTCCCGGCGCAGCTCGCGTTGGATTGCGTCCCACTCTGCGGGCATGAACCGCTCGCGGTCCAGGCGCGAGAGCAGGGCCTGAATCCGGCGCAGCCGCTCCAGGACGGTCCTCCGCTTGGGCTCCGTGGGGTGCGCCGTGAACACGAGCTGGACGTCGAGCCGCCCCAGGAGGCGCACGGCGCCCGCGCGGTCCAGACCTCCGTCCGCGAGCCGGCGCAGCGTCTCCTCGAGGGACTGTGGCGCGGGCAGGTCGCCCGTCTCCGCCGCCCGCAGCTGCCGCACGCGGTGGATGTCCTCCGCGAGGTTGAGGAGGAGCAGGTGGAACGAGAGCGCGCGGGCCGCGTCGGCGGCCCGGTCCATGGACAGCCCCTCGGCCAGCCTCCGGACCTCGTGCGCTGCGGCGGGGTCTCCCCGGGCGCGGATCGCCTCGCAGCGGTCCATGAGGGTTCGGACGAGGGCCGCGGCTTCCGGACCCGTCTCCGCCTCCACGATCGCGGCGAGAGTCGATTCGAGGAGGGCGATGTCGTCCTGGATGACCCGAGGGCGGTCGGCCATGGCCCATCCTCCCGAACCGGGAGGCGCCCAAAAGGCTTCGGTTGGGCCCCGGGCTCCGCTCGGGCGGCCGACCCCTGCGAAATGTTGAAGTAAAGTCGGGACCTTGGCCGCGGGAGAGGCAGACTCCATGGTGCGCATCTTCCGCGGGGGCGTCCTCGACGAGCGCTTCGAAGGCGCGGTGGTGGTCATCGGGCCGCGGCCCACGCAGATGACCGGCCTGGTCCGCGGCGACCTCTTCGTGCGGGACAACAGCGTGTGCGATGTCACCGGGATGGTCTCGGGGAACCTGCTCGCGGAGCGCACGGGAAAGGCCGTGCTCAAGGGGCTCGTGACCAAGGCCTGCAAGGCCACGGGCGGGGATCTGGAGATCTACGGGCTCGTCCTGGGCGACGTGGTGAACGAGGGGGGCCGCGTCTACGTGGACAAGGGCGCCGTGGTCCGCGGAAAGGTCGTCGGGGAGATGAGCAACGCCCCCCTGCCGCCTCTCGTCCCCGCTTCCGCGCCGGGAGGGGCCGCGACCCGACCGCCCGCGCCTCCGCCGGTCAAGCCTCCGTCCGCCTGACGTCGCCTACGCGTCCGAGACCTCGGCCGTGACGGGCGGCAGCTTCGCCACGACCGGTTCCGGCCGCTTCTCGGCCGCGGCGAAGAGCTGCAGGTAGGGGATCAGGGAGGCCATGATCCGGTTCTCCGCCTTGCGCAGATGCTCCTCGTACGTGGACCGACTGACCCCGAGGCTTCGCGCGATGTTCTCCGTCGTGACCTCCCGCGGGCTGCTGTAGTATCCGTAGCGGTGGGCCTTGAGGATCGCGTCGATCTGCTTTCCGGTCAGATCGGCGAACAAGCTGTTGACCCAGACCGAGGAGGGGAGGAAGTTCAGGGCGAGCTCGCGCTTCCGGATCAGCTCCGTCGGGCCGAGCTTGTTCAGGTCTCGGAAGAGCTCCCGCGTCCTCTCCTCCTCGAAGTTCAGAACGCGGAAGTAGCCCCACCCGTCCTGGTAGACCGCGGGGGGCGCATCCACGAACTGGTATGGCTCCCAGACGTTCCACGGACTGTTCTCGTACGTGCCGCAGGTGCAGCGGAGCATGAAGATGCGCGCCTCCTGCGCCTCGATCCACTTGTCGATCACCCGCCCCGCCTTCCGGATCTCCCTCTCGATCGCGGCGAGCTCATGCTCGTCCTGAGTCGGGACCTGAAGGAGCTCGCGGCCCCAGATGCACCACATGGAGATGGGGATGCCCGGGTGTCGCCCGGATATCTGGATGAACGGGTAGTCGTACTGCGTGCGGAAGGACACTTCCCAGATGCCCATGGAAGGCCCATGGGCGTGGGGGACTATATGGATAGTGCCGTCATACGACGGCCGTCTTTGGCGGGTCAAGAACTCTCGTCCCGCGCGTCTTCTTCCCCATCGAGGCAAAGAACATGTACGGAACCCCACTCCTTGGGAACGTACGCTTGGAGACGAACGACGCCCTGCGCGAGTACGCGAGGCTCGAGTACCGGAGCGAGGATCTCCTCTGGCTCCGCGCAACCGTCAAGGCCGCGCTGGGAACGCCACGGACGCCCCGTCGCACCGGGCTCCTCGCGCGCCGCGCGCGGCCCTCGCACCGCCCCGTCGCGTGCAAGGGCTCGCCGCGGCGCCAACTTCAAGAGGCCGCGTCCCCGGCGTGAGACAGGTTCTTATCGGAGCACGCCGTGGAATCGTCCGCATGCCGGAAGTCGCGATCACGTACTGCGTGCCCTGCCGATACCAGCAGAAAGCGCTCCAGGACGCGGACGCCATCCTGAAGCAGTTCGGTCAGCGGATCACGGACCTGCGCCTGGTCCCCGGGGACCACGGCGTGTACGACGTGCGCCTGGACGGCGACCTCATCTTCTCCCTCGACAAGGCGGAGCGCTTCCCGGAAGCCTCCGACCTCATCGAAGGCATCCGCTCCCGGCTTCCCGCGCCCAGGGTGTGACGCGCGGGATCATGGGACGCTGAGCACGACCTTCCCGAACTGTTCCCCCTTCTCCAGGTACGCATGGGCCGCCGCGGCCTCACGAAGCGGGAAGACGCGGTCCACGATGGGCTTGAGACGGCCCATGAACACGAGCTTCATGACCGCCTCGAACTCCCGCTGGTTCGCCATCGTGGAGCCGAGGACCGAGAGCTGACGCCACCAGAGGTACCGCAGGTCGATCTGGGGAAGGGTTCCCGTGGTCCCTCCTGGGATCACGAGGCGGCCACCCTTGCGGAGGGCGCGTAGGCTGTCCTTGAACGTCGCCTCGCCCACGTGGTCCAGGACGACGTCCACGCCGCGCTTCCCCGTTAGCTCCCAGACGGCCTTGCCCCAGGGCATCTCCTTGTAGTTGACCAGTACGTCCGCGCCGAGCTCCTTCGCGCGCTTGAGCTTCGCGTCGCTCGAGCTGGTCGTGTAGACCGTGCAACCCGCGAGCTTCGCGATCTGGATGGCGGCCGTGGACACGCCGGAGCTTGCACCCAGGATCAGGACGTCCTCGCCGGGCCGGACCGCGGCGCGGGTGACGAGGAGCCGCCACGCCGTCATGAACGCGAGGGGAGCCGCCGCGGCGGTCGTCCACTCCATGTCCACCGGGATGGGTAGGAGGTTCCGCGCAGGAACCACGACGTACTCCGCGTACGTCCCCGGGACGTGCTCCCCCAGGATCTTGTAGTCCTTGCACAGGGAGTCCTCGCCCGCGAGGCAGAACTCGCAGCGGCCGCAGGAGAGGCCGGGGTTGGCGACCACCCGGTCCCCAGGCTCGAACCCCGAGACGTCGGAGCCCAGCTTGGCCACCTCGCCCGCCACGTCGGCACCGGGGATATGCGGCAGCGTGAGCTTGGAGGTCGGGATCCCCTTGCGGACGGTGAGGTCGAGATGGTTGATGCCCGCGACGTGGACGTGGAGGACGACCTCGTCGGGTCCGGGCACCGGTTCGGGCTGGTCCTCGACGAACCGCAAGACCTCGGGCCCGCCGTACTGCGGGATGACCACGGCCTTCATAGTTTCCCCTGGGTGGGGAGCGAACGTCCCGGCGCCTAATTAAGGCGCGCCCCCGAGGGACTCAGTGGACGGTGTAGCCCTTCTGTTGCAGAAGACGGACCACGTCTTTGCGGCGATCTCCCTGCAGGACGATAATCCCGTCCTTCCCGGACCCACCCGTCGCGAGCCCCTTCTTGAGCTCCCGCGCCAGCTTCTCCGCCTCGTCCGGACGAGATTCGAGACCCCGGACCACCGTCACGGCCTTCCCGTAGCGGCGGGTGTCGAGGTCCACCGTGAGGAGGGTCGTCTCGCGGCCCAGGTCCTCACAGACGCACAGTTCCTTGGGGAGTCCGCAAGTTGCGCAGATCCCGGCGATCAAGCTGCCTCCGGCGGTGGGGTAGAACCCCGGCCCGCCTCTTTAACCATTCGACGTGACTGTTCAGGCGGCTTCATGGGACGCTTCAGAGTACCCCCCGGTTTGCATCAGGGTTTCCTTGAGCAGACGGTAGTGCTTGCGGATCGTGACCTCGGACACGCCGGTCAGGCGCGCGATCTGGGCCTGGGTCACGGGCACGTCGAGCTCCTCGGACGCGAGATACAGAGCGCCCGCGGCGATGCCGACGGGCGAGTTCGCCTCGAGGAGCTTCGCGTCCTTGACCTGCCCGACGAGGGACAGGGCCCGCTCGCCGACCTGGGGCGCCAGCTCGAGCTGCGACGCGAACCTGGGGACGAAATCCTCCGCGCGGCTCGCGCGAGCGAAGACGCCCAGCTCGCGGCTCACGACCTTGGCCGTCAGGCTGATCCGGTGCACCGTGACGCCCGTGGCCTGGGCCAGCTCGTGGAGCCCGCGGGGCGCGCCGAGCTGCTTGGAGGCCAGGTAGACGACGGCCGCGACGATCGCGTCCATGGAACGGCCGCGGGATAGTCCGGCCTCGATGGTCTGGCGGAGCAGGATCGCGGCGCGCTCCCGGAACACGGGGGCGAGGCCGAGGCGGCTGGACAGGCTGGAGAGCTGCGCGAGACCGGGGGCCAGGGCGCGCTCCGTGCGGTCGTACCGCGTCCACTGGCTCACGCGGCGCAGCCGGTTGAGGGCGGCCACGGACCGCGCGTCGATCGGGTTGCCTTTCGCGTCCCGCAGGCCGTTGCCGACCATGCTGCCCAAGCCCTTGTCGGGCGCCATGACGGACGGCGGCGGACCCGCGCGGATCCGGTCGTCGCCTTCGAACGTGGTCCAGTCGGGTCCCTGGTCGACCATGCCCTCGTCGAGGACGAGGCCGCAGTTGTCGCAGACCCGCTCCCCGCGGATGGGGTCGACGTAGATGGCCAGGCTGCCGCAGTTGGGGCAGCGGGCCGTCTCCCGAATCTGCCGCTCCTCGCGTGGCTTGGGGCTCCGTGGAACCGAGTTATCCTTCAAATCCATCGAACGGAAGTTGCTCATGCAATCACCTTCTTGGCGTGCTCCTTCAAGACCCACCGGTTCGCCCAGCGCTCCAACCCACGGATGGCGTCGAAGAGGTCCTCTCCCATCGCCGTGAGACGGTACTCCACGGCCACGGGCCGGTCCACGATGACGCGACGTTCCGTGATCCCCGTTTCCTCGAGCTCCTTCAGGGTCTTGGCGAGGGAACTCTGGCAAATCGCGGTGGAACCGCGCAGCTCGTTGAACCGCTTGGGTCCGCTCATGAGGCTGTGCAGGACGCTCAGCTTGAGCTCCGATCCAATCATGGCAATCGCCATGAGGCCGGGGCATCCGGGTCCGTCACAGGGCACGTGGGACTTGGCCATGTTCCTTCACTTCGCGACCGACTAAGACCCCAGGTCCTATAAATAGTCTGCTTTGAATACCAGGTTTTAAGTCCGAACCTGGTACGTTCGTCGAACACACGTTTCGGGTTGCCGAAATTCGTCCATCACATGGAGGAAACGGCGGGGCGCGTGACTCGTGCTGTCAAGCACCACATCACAGAATCTACGAGAATCGGATGTATTTTTCGGTACACCGAAGTACGCGGCCGAGGGGCGAAGGCTATCGCGGGAACGTCTCTCGAAGCGCAGCGAGGTTGCGCCGGTTCTCGTCGGCGAGCTTGCGGAACGTGCGCGCGGCCTCCGTGAGGAGGGATCTCGCCACGTCGGCGGATTCCTCATACAAGCGAACCGCGGCCATCTCGAGGGCCATGGCCTTCGCCGGCACCTCGCTCGGCGAAGCCAGGGCCGCGTCCGCCACGTACCGGTGCCCGTCCAGCCCCGTAATCGGCTCCAAGACCATCTCGTTCAACGTCTGCTGACGCGTGCGCACCAGGAGGCCGCGGCGGCCCTCGTGCTGCGCCGCCAGGGCCCGGGCGAGCTCACTGTAGCGGCCGGGGCCCACCAGGCCCGCCGCGGTCGTGTAGAAGGCCGCAGTCGCCACCTCGAGCTCGATGGCGAACCGGACCAGGGAGCCGAAGTTCGTTAGCTCAGGGGGGTCCATCGGGTCAGATCCAGCGGGTGATGACGACCTTGCTCTCCGTGAAGAACCGGACCGCGTCGCGCCCCTGCGGGTGCAGGTCCCCGAAGAACGAGTTCTTCATCCCGCCGAAGGGGAAGTAGGCCATGGCCGCCGCGATCCCGAGGTTGATCCCGATGCTGCCGGCTCGCGCGCGGTACCGGAAGTCCCGCGCCGCCTTCCCGCTCGACGTGTAGATGGAGGCCGCGTTCCCGTACGGGCTCTTGTTGATCCATTCGATCGCGTCATCGAGGGTCTCCAGGGTCATGAAGTTCGCCACAGGCCCGAAGATCTCGTCCTTGGCCACGGTCATGTCGGGCGACACGCCATCGAGGACCGTCGGTCCGACGAAGTAGCCAGGGTAACCGGAAACGTGGATCTTCCGGCCGTCCAATGCCACCTCGGCGCCCTCCTGCTCGCCCTTGTCGATGTAGCCGAGGACGCGCTCCTGATGCTTCCTCGTGATGACCGGGCCCATCTGGACCGCCTCGTCGAGGCCGTAGCCCACCTTGAGCTTGGACGCGGCGTCCGAGAACTTCCTGCGCACCGCATCGTGAGCGTCCTCGAGGCCGACGACGACGGATCCGGCCAGGCACCGCTCGCCCGCCGTGCCGTACACGGAGGAGATCATGTTGGGGACAATCCGGTCCAGCTTCGCGTCGGGCAGGACGACGAGCAGGTTCTTCGCGCCACCGCCGCACTGCACCCGCTTGCCGTGGGAGGCCGCGCGCGCGTAGACGAGCTTGGCGATGGCGGTCGACCCCACGAACGAGACGCCGCGGATGTCGGGGTGGTCGCAGATTCCCTCGACGGCGTCCTTCGCGCCGTTCACGAGGTTGAACACACCCGGAGGGAACCCCGCCTTGTCGACCAGGTCGGCCATGTACTCCTGGACGAGGGGATCCTGCTCCGACGGCTTCGCGACCCACGTGTTGCCCGTGGCCACGGCATAGGGCCAGAACCAGAACTGGACCATGGCGGGGAAGTTGAAGGGGCTGATCCCAGCGAACACGCCCATGGGCTGGTACAGGACCTCCTCGTCGATGCCCGCCGCGGCCCCGTCCTCTAGGTTGTAGCCCATCATGAGACTCGGGATGCCCGCGGCGACCTCCACGTTCTCGATCGCGCGGCGGACCTCGCCTCGTGCCTCGTCGATGATCTTTCCGTGGTCCTGGGAGACGATCCGCGCGAGCTCCTCGAAGTGCTGCTCCATGAGGTCGCGGAGGGCGAAGAAGTGGCGCCCCCGGGAGATGGGGGGCGTCTCGCGCCACTCCTCCCACGCGGCCTTGGCGGCCTGGACCGCGGCGTCCACGTCCTCCTTCGGGGACAGGGGCACGCGCGCGATCTTCTCGCCCGTGGCGGGATTCGTGTCGTCGAGCCACTCCGTCGCGCTCGAGTCGACCCACTTGCCGCCGATGAAGTTCTTCAGGTCCCCGTAGCTCTTCTGGACCTCGGGGAGCAGGGTCGCGGTCTTCTGGGCCATGCTTCCGACCTCCCTAGGCCTTGCCTGCAAGAGTCAGGTCGATCGTGTCCTCGAGCAGGTCGAACGCCTTGTCCATGAGGGGCAAGGGGATGTTCAGCGGCGGCAACAGCCGGATGCAGTTGCCGAAGTAGCCCGCGGGCAGGAGCATGAGCCCGTTCTTCAGTCCGTTCAGCTGGACCGCGCGCGCGAAGTCGGCGTCGGGCTCCTTCGTGCGGCGATCCTTCACGAACTCGAGGGCCCACATGGCGCCAATCCCGCGGACGTCGCCGACCCGTTCGTGCCCCTCGTAGATCTCCGTGAGACGGTTCCTCATCAGGGCCTCCAGGCGGGAGACCTTGGGGATGGCCCGCTGAATCACCTTGACCGCCGCCAGGGCCGCCGCGCACACGACGGGGCTCCCCCCGAACGTGCCCCCCAGGCTCGCGGGCCCTGGGGCCTCCATGACGGCCCCCTTGCCCGTGACGCCGCCGAGAGGCAGTCCGCCGCCGAGCGCCTTGCCGCTGACGAGGAGGTCGGGGACCGTGTTCCAGTTCTCGATGCCCCACAGCATCCCCGTGCGGCCCATGCCCGCCTGGACCTCGTCATCCACGAGGAGCATGCCGTGGTCGTCGCACAGCCTCCGGAGGAGCGGGAAGAACTCCTTGGGCGGCACGATGATCCCGCCCTCGCCCTGGACGGGCTCCGCGATGAGCATGCCCACCTGGCCCTCCACCTCGGGGCTCGAGACGGCTGCTTCGATCTCCTCCACGCGCGCCTTGGCGCATTCCGCGGGGGAGCGGTTCTCCGGGTCGCGGTAGGGGTAGGCGTAGTCGCAGATGAGGACCTCGCGAACCAGCGGGCCGAAGCCCTCGCGGTAGGGCTTCTCCTTGCCCGTGAGGCTGATGTCGAGGAGCGTGCGGCCGTGGAACGCCGTGCGGAACGAGACGATCCAGGGCTTCTTCGTGTATGCGCGGCCGATCTTCACCGCGTTCTCGACCGCCTCGGACCCCGAGTTCAGGAAGATGCTCTGAGTGAGCCCGGGCGGGCAGATCCCCGCCATGACCTCGGCGAGGTCCGTGTAGGGCTTGTACGTGGAGACCATGTAGCAGATGTGCGTGAGCTTGTCCAGCTGGGCCTTGGCCGCGCGCGTGACCTGCGGCGGGCGGTGACCCACATTGTGCACGCCGATGCCCACGCCCAGATCGACGTAGACGTTGCCGTCCGCGTCCTGGACGAACGGTCCCTCGGCCCGCGTGAGCTCGAGGGGCAGCCCGACCCGCAAGCCCTTCGTGACGAACTTCTCCTTGCGCTCGAGGGCGGCCTTCGACTTCGGCCCCGGTGGCACGACGACGACCCTCGGCCCGGTCAGTCCCTTCCTCGCAGTTCCCTTCCTCGCGGCTTTCTTCGGAGAGCGCTTCGCCATGGTATCGTAGCTCGGGACCGACCCCATGCGGGGCCGCCCCGGCATGGAGAAAGGCGAGGGGGATTATAGGCTTTCGACAGGGAAGGAATGTACGTACCTGCACGCGGACTTCAGGGCGTCCGCCAGATAGGGTCATTCGAACGTCTGGCCCTTGGTCTCGGGTCCTGCGCCCGCAAGGAAGACGCCCCCGAGGGCCATGACCACCGCGATGGCCGTCAGCGGGGCCACGATGCCCCCCGTGTAGCCGAGCAGGGCGCCGAACAGGACGGGCCCCAGGATGGAGGTCACCTTGCCGACTCCCTCGGCCATGCCGAACCCCGTGGCCCGGTACTGGGTCGGGAACAGCTCGGGCGTGTAGGCGTACACCGCGCCCCAGGCTCCCAGGTTGAAGAAGCTCACGAGGATCAGGCTCACGAGCACGGTCGCGAAGTCGGTCGCCGTGGCGAAGAGGTAGCCGCTGACGCCCCCAAGGATCAGGAAGAGGGCCAGCGTCCGCTTCCGGCCCCACCGCTCCACGAGGATCATGGACGCGAGGTATCCGGGGAACTGGGCGAGGGCGGAGGCGACCAGGAACCACGCGACGAACACGATGTTCGTGAGCTCGCTCACCCCGAAGTCGGGCAGGACCAACGGGAGCCAGAGGAAGAGGCCGTAGTAGCTGAAGTTCAGGGCCGTCCACGTGACGATGGTGACCACGGACCGCCGCGCGAGCCTGCCCCTAAACAAGGCGGAGACGGGCGCCCGTGGGACCGCCTGCTCCGCGGACAACGAGGCGGGATCGACCGTCTTCCCGGTGATCCGCGTGAGCACGGAGGCGGACTCCCGGAGTCGACCGTGCCGCGCGTAGTAGAACGGGCTCTCGGGAATGGCCAGCCGCGCGATCGCCGCAATGAACGCGGGGAATGCCGCGGCGAGGAAGAGGAGGCGCCAGCTCTCGACCCCCGCGACGGTCACGCCCTGGATGATGAAGACCCACCAGAAGCCGATGGCCAGGAGGAAGCCCAGGGGCCAGAAGAAGTCCAGAAGGACCATGAACCTCCCGCGGGACTGGGGCGGCAGCAGCTCGGAGAGGACCGCGGGATCCACGACGAGCATGCCCCCGAGGCCGAGGCCCGCGAGGAACCGGAACCCGAATACACTCCAGGGGTCCCAGGAGAGGGCCGTGACGGCCGTGAAGACGGAGTACCAGAGGATGCTCACGAGAAAGATCCGCCGCCGGCCATTCGCGTCCGCGAGCCGCCCGAGGACGAGACTGCCGATGAAGGACCCGATCAGGGTGGCGGCCGAGACCACGCCGACCAGCACGGGGTCGTTGGCCGTCGTGACGCCAAAGCTGGCCAGAACGGGCTCGACCACCAGGCTGATCATGATGATCTCGAAGGCCACGAAGGTCCACGAGAAGCCCGTAACCAGGACGACCTTGCGGTGGAACGGGGTCATCCCGCCCTCTCGAAGCACATCCTCGACGTTGCGGGTCGCGGTGGCCGTGGCCATGCGCGGCTCGGACTCGGGCGGGCTATATGAGGCTTGAGAGGGCGGCAAGGCTGGCCTATCGACCCAGGGTCGTGCGGCCAATTTCGCCGCTGTTGCTGCGGACCGTCAGTGACGGAGGGTGAATACGGTCTCCCGGGCATCCCGCAGCGAGGGATCGCGGCGGACGAGTCCTGCCCGGACAAGGTAGGAGACCGCGTTCCGCACGGTCCGCTCCGGCATCCGGGACTCGGCGATGAGCCGCTTCTCGGTCATGGCGCCCTCGTCCTCGAGGAGACGGAAGAGGAAGCGGACGGAGGGCGGAGCCCTCGCCGGGAGCTCCGTCGCGCGGTGCCGCGCGTCGAGCTTCCCGAAGACCTGGAGGTAGCGCGCCTTCCCGAACCGCACGAACCGGGCGGGGTCCGCGCTGGCCTGGATCGAGAAGCCTTTGGACCGCACGCGGATGCGCTCCTGACCGTCAAGGACGAGGTCCCTCCCGAGGCGCGATTCGATCTCCGTGATCGCGACGACGCTCCGCGCCGGGAGGACGAGCGGTCGCTGGCCCGTGGACGAGCAGACGGGGACCACCACGATGGCCTCCGCGTTCTCCATGACCACGGGACCCCCCGCGGAGAGGCCGTACCCCGTCGAGCCCGTCGGCGTGCACACGATTACGCCGTCGCCGGAGTCCCGCCAGACCTGCTCCCCGTCCACCTCGAGCGTGTACCGCAGGAAGCCCGCGCCGCGGCTCGTGCTGAGCGCCGCTTCGTTGAGCGCGGGCGGCAGGCGCCGTCCCTCCATCCGTACGTCGAGGCGCAGGCGCTCCTCGATCCAGTGCTGGCCGTCCAGCAAGGTCTCCAGGGCCCAGCCCACCTGCTCGGGTGGGACCTCCGCGAGGAACCCGTGGCCCGCGGTGAGGATCGCGGTCTGCGACCCCACGCGACGCAACGCATGGAGGAGGAAGCGGTCGTCCCCGAGGACGAGGAGGACATCGGGCGCCGGCGGTCCCGGGTCCGGGGAGACGGACACCTCGGGGAACCGCTCGCGGAGCGTGCGAGTCGCCTCGGCGGCATACCGCTTGGTCACCGCGTCCTTGGAAGCCAGGAGGACGAGCCGCATGGTGGCTGTGGGAGAAGGGACGCGGGCTTAACCCTTGTGCCCCACGCCGACAGGACGTCACGTCTCCGCCGAGCGTTTCTTGCCCCAGGCCACCAGGAGGTGGAACGACAGCTCGGGGACGGACTCCACCTCCACATGGTGGAACTTGTCCTCGAGCACGGCGGTCACCTTCTCTAGGGGCACCTCCGTGACGCGGCCGCCGCTCCGACGCACGCGAACGCCTTCGATGAACGCCCCGACCTCGAACGGGCGGTTCGGGTCGCGGGCCAAGAGTGCATCGGGCAGGATGATGGCCAGCAGCCCGGGCGGCCGGATGATCCGCGTGGCCTCCTCGATGGGCCGGGGCCACTGCCGCGGACGCGGGACCCAGACCAGGACGGACTGGTCCACGTAGTTGTCCCGTAGCGGGACATAGGACTCCCCGCCGTCCAAGAGGGTCAGCCGGGGCTCCTCGGTCTCGAACGTGCCCTGAGGGCGCACGAGGAAGATGTCCCCTTGGACGACGTCGAAGAGCTGGAAGAGGAACCAGCGGAAGTTGATCTCGCTGAGGTAGCCCGGCGGCACGACGAGCGCCGTGCGCCCGTGGAGCTTCGCGTGCGGGATGAAGCGGGCGAGGATGTCCAGGGCGCGCTGCATGGTCGTCCGGTCGGACGCCAGGTACTCGAGGTACGCGAGGCGGACCATGGCGATCGCGTCGAACAGGACGTCGTCCAGGTAGTCGCGGCCCTTCGCCGTGATCGCGTACTCGTGGCGCTTGGGCCCGCGCTCCCCGGGGGTCTCGTTGGCCACCACGAGGCCCTCCTCCTCCATGCGCTTGAGCACGGGATAGAGATGGTTCAGGCGGATCTCCTGGCCCGCGTCCGCGAGCGCGCGGTGGATCTGGTACCCGTAGGTGGCGCCCTGCTGGATCGACCGGAGGATGCCCGTGGTGAGGTCGGTGCGCGCCACCTATGTCCCTCGAATGGACATAGGTAGCTCTCCATCCCCCTTGAACCTTGCCGTCCCCTTTCAGTCGTGCTGCGGGTCCATGTACCGGTAGACCATGCGGCCGCAGTTCGGGCACGGGCCCGAGATCCACTGGGCCTCCGCCTTCCATGCATGGTTGCAGTAGGGGCAGTCGACGATGATCTCGTTGGGTATGCCAGGGCTCTCCGTCGAAGGACCTCCGGGATGGCAGCGCGCCGTCGAGAGAAATACCTGTGGAGGGCCCGCCGGGAATCTCCGAGCCCTTCAGCGAAAAGCGTGTGCTCGGACCCTACCGAAGTTTCTTATAGCAGCGGACCGTAAGATGGAATCAGCCCACATCGTCTGATCTCGCGCGGAAAGGAGTTTTTCCCTACGCCTTGCGACTCAAGGCTGTTGTGTCGGCAGAAGTGAGAACATGGACAAGGTATTGACCAAAATCAAGGACCTGACCCCCGAATCCAAGCAGGTAAACGTGCTGGCCAAGGTCGTCGGGTTGAGCGAACAGAGAGAAATCACCTCCCGCTTCGGCGAGGCGCGCAAGTTGGTCGAGGCCACCGTCGGGGACGAGACCGGAACGGTCTTCCTGACGTTGTGGAACGACCAGATCAGCCAGGTCGCGAAGGACGATACGATCCTGATCGACAACGGCTACGTCAGCCTGGTGCGAGGACACATCCGCCTGAACGTCGGCAAGTACGGCAGCTTCGCGAAGGCCGAGACCCCCATCGACACCGTGAACACGGCCCTCGATGTGAGCGCGGTCGAGTACGAGCGCGAACCGCGATACCGCAGCGGCGGATACGGCGGGCAGCGCGAGGGCGGCAGCCGCCAGTTCGAGTTCGGGACGGGCGGAAGCCGGGGCGGGAACCGGGAGCGCCGGGACCGCGGCCGCCGGCGCTTCTGAGCCACTTCCTTCCCCATCGCGTCCGGTCCCTGCGTGGACCGGACTGCTTCCTTTTCGATCCACCAGAACTGGGAGGACCCTGAAGAGACAGGCCCCCTCCGAGGCACGCAGGAACGAGACAAGCTGCGCCTACCGGCGTCGCGGTGGGCGGCGCTCTCGGCGATCCTCGCGCTCCGGCTGCTGGTAAATCCGTTCCGGCTGCCAGACGGTCAGCCGGCCGTTGTAGAAGGCGCGCGCGTTCTCCTCGGTGAACTCGACGTGGAGCACGTCGAGCTTGGACTTCATGTAGTTGCGGAACTTCACGCGCTTCGCGTCGTTCTCCTCATTCCACATCCGGGTGAATTGCGCATCCTTCTCTTCGACCATGGTCGTCACCGCCTCAACGCTCTCGGGAACACGGTGCGCGTCCGCGGGGAGGCCGACCGTGGTTCACTCGGACATGAGGACGCCCCGAGCGAGAGGGACGTGCCTCATAAGGATTTTCATCCAAGGGTTCGGCCGCGAAGGACGCCGCGCGGCGTCAGTACGTGAACGTGAGGATGAGGTCGTCCCCGGAGGCCAAGACCTCGTACACAGTCAAGGGGAACTTCGCCGGGGGGTCGACCGGCTGCCCCGTCTTCAGGTCCCACCCGCCCTTGCAGGACGGGCAGATGAGGACCATGCGGTCCTTGTCGACGGAGCCATCCGCCAGGTTCGCCCACTGGTACGTGCACGCGGCGTCCAGCCCGTAGAAGGTCCCGCCCACGTTGGCCACGGCGATGTCGTAGCCCATGATCTCGAAGTGCCGGAGCGTGCCGTCGAGGAAGTCCGCGAGCTTGCAGAGCACGACGTCCGTGGGCATCGGCAGGTCGCAACCCCCCATGGACCTTAAGGGTTTGCGCGCTCCCCACGCACCTCCTCCCAGGCACCGGCCGCCCGGACCCCGAGGGATTCCCATCCAAACGGTTTTCTAGGGAGGGGGACATGGTCACCCCGGGTGAGAGGATGCGATATGCACGGGTCCTCTTGATTCTCCTCCTGTCCGTCACCCTGGTGTGTCTCCCGGCCGCCCACGCGGCCCCGGCCGGCGTGCCCCGGGCCGTCGCCGCGCCGACCGGCGTGCTCCTGGTGACGTTCGACGTCCAAGTCGATGCGGGCGCCGCCGACTACGTCCAGCGAGCGGCGGGCGTGGCCATCGCCAATCAGTACGACCTGCTCCTCGTGATGAACACGCCGGGCGGATTGCTCGACAGCATGCAGGCCATCGTGAGCAGCCTGGGCAGGGTGCAGGCCGCGGGTCTCCGGGTCATCACGTTCGTCCCGCCGAACAGCATGGCCGCGTCCGCAGGCAGTTACATCGCCCTCGGTTCCAACGCGATCTACATGGGCGGCGGATCGTTCATCGGTCCCTCGACCCCGGAAGTCATCGGCGGGACGCCGGACGAACAGGCCCACGTCCAGGGCGCCATGTACGCGTACATCCAGGCGCTGGCCCAGGACCACGGATTCAACGCGACGGCCGCAGGGAACATGGTCCTCTACAACCAGGCCTACACGACGAGCGACGCCGCCGACATCGGTCTCATCACGGGCCGCGAGGACACGCAGGATGGCGTCCTTTCCGCGGAGGGGCTGAGCGGCCTCCCGGTCGTCCGCTACGATGAGCCCGTCTACGACCAGTTCCTCACGTTCCTCAGCAACCCGCTGGTCGACGGACTGTTCATCCTCGTGGGCGCCGTGGCCCTCGTCCTGGACATCTTCCACCGAACCCTGTTCCTCTCCGTGGTCGCCGTGGTCCTGATCGCCCTGGGCTTCCTGGGAGCCCAGCTCATCGGCGCGCCCCTGGTCGCCATCCTCGTCCTCATCGTGGCCGCGGCCCTCATCTTCATCGAGGTGAAAGCGGGCCATGGCCTGTTCGCCGCCGCAGGCATCCTGCTCGGTCTCGCCGGGACCTACCTCCTCGTGTACGGGGTCGAGTGGTCCCCGACCCCGTTCGGCTTGGGGCAGTACGTGGTCATGGGAGTCGTCGCGGGTCTCCTGGTCGTCGGGTTCATCTACCTTGCGAGGATCCGTCGCGCCCTCATGGCCGAGCCCAAGCTGGTGGACCCGACGCTCATCGTGGGCAAGACCGGACGCGCGATGACGGACATCCTCCCCGGGAAGGACGGCGTGGCCAATGTCAGCGCGGAGGACTGGACCGCGACCGCGGACGAGCCCATCGAGAAGGGCTCCCTCGTGCGCGTGAAGTCCTACAGCGACGGCCGGGTGCACCTGGAGCGGGCGCCGCCCGCGGGCAAATCCGACAAGACCGGGTAGGGTCTGCGGCCGCGGTCAGGGGCTCTGCCTTCGGACCCGGAGGGTGACCTTGTCCGGCTCCACGGCGGTCACGACGACCTCTTCGCCGTAATCGATGTCCTCTTCCGCCACCGCGCTCCACTGCTCGTGCTCGATGTGGACGACCCCCTTGCCCGCGGCGGGGATTGCACCCAGGGCCTTCCCCGTCTTCCCCGTCATGGAATCCGCCACGAAGTACGGTTTGGTGATGAGTTTCACGGACGTCCGCATGTTCGCGACCCCGATGACGACGCCCAGGATGAGGATGATGAGCCCCGAGGCGATGTAATCGTAGCGGCCCACCATCACCCCGTGGACGAGGAGCACCGCGCCCAGGGCGAGGATGATCACCACTACGATGACCGCCCGGATGCCGTAGAGGAAGATCCGGTCCACAAGCGTCTTCGGTGGCTCGGACGTCGGCGGACCCACGGTCGGAACCCCTACTTCTTCTCTTCCTGGGAGCCGCCGCTCTCCGCGGTCGCGAGCACGCTCCGGATGGGCTTGATGAGCTCCGTGAACTCCATGGGGAGGATCCACTTCGTGGACGGACTGGACCCCAGCGTCTTCAGGGTGTCCAGGTACTGGATCATCAGGGTCTTCTCGTCGATGCCCTTCGCCGCGCCGAAGATCGTGGTCAGGGCCTGGGAATAGCCTTCCGCGTTCAGGATGGCGGCCTGCTTCTGCCCTTCCGCACGGAGGATGGCCGATTGCTTGTCACCCTCGGCGACCGTGATCGTGGCGGTCTTCTTCCCGTCCGCCTCGAGGACCACAGCCCGCCGGCTCCGCTCCGCGGACATCTGGAGGATCATCGCGTCCGAGACGGTCTTGGGAGGCAGGATCTCCCGGATCTCCACGTTGGTCACCTTGACGCCCCACCGCGTCGTGACCTCGTCCAGCTTCGTGCGCAGGACCGCGTTGATCTCCTCGCGCTTGGAGAGGACCTCGTCAAGGATGATGTCGCCGATGACGGCCCGGAGGGTGGTCGTGGCAATTCCCATCGCGGCGCCCTCGAAGTTGTTCACCTTGATTACGGAGTCCGCGGCGCTGATGACCTTCATGTAGATGATGAAGTCGATGTCCACGGGCGCGTTATCCTTCGTGATGCAAGTCTGGTGCGGGATGGTCAGGAACCGCTCCCGGAGGTCCACCCGCACGGGCCGGTCGACGCCCGGGATGACGATGACGATCCCGGGCCCCTTCTCCGCCTGGGCCTTCCCTAGGCGGAAGTTCACGATCCGCTCGTACTCCTTGACGATCTTGATGCTCGCGAAGAGGAAGATCAGGACGATGATCACGAAGATGAACGCGCCGATCGCGATCCCCGCGGCCTCCACCTGCATCGCGCCGAGCGACGGCAACGCCCACATGCCCCACAACCCCAACATTGAGACCCCTCGCAGGAGAGATGCCGCATCACCGTCTTAAGCCCCACGGCGGAAGGCCGCGGACACGGCCTTGCGGCCTAGCGGTCAGCCTTGAGCCTCGGACGGCCGAACCAGGGGCCCAAACGCCCCGCGGAATTCGCAGGCGCGGGGCGCTTCAGAACCGCCCGATCATGGCGGCCATGTGCTTCGCGCCTCCAACGAAGTCGGCGAGCCGGATGTTCTCGTTGGGCGCGTGGTAGTTGGAACCGTCGTACGACACGCCGGGACCGGAGATGGAAGGCACGCCGACGACCTCGTTGAAGAAGCCGTTCGCGGACGCGCCCGGCGACCAGGGCCACACGTCGGCCTCGTGGCCGTACACGTCCACGGATCCCTTGAGGCAGGCCTTCACGACGCGCGCGTTCCTGGAGATCGCGCTGGGGTCAAGATGGTCCTTGTAGACCACCTCGATGTCCGAGAACCCCTTGGCCTTGAGGTGGTCCTGGAGCTTCACGAGCTGCTTGTCGGACCGCATGTTGGGGAGGATGCGGAAATCCAGCTTCACCTTGGCCACGGCAGGGTTCACCGTCTTCGTTCCTTCGCCGGTGTAGCCGCTCTCGAAGCCGCAGATCGTGCACGTGGGCCAGTACACGAGCCGCCGGAGCAGCTCGAAGTCGTTGTCGCCCCCGAGCAGGTCCGTCGCGCCCCAGAACTCTTTGAGCGCCTGAGCCTTGAAGCCGCTGGCCTTCAGGTACCGGATCTCCCGCGGCGTGGGCCTCCGGGCGTCCTCCAGCCAGCCGGGGATCGTGACCCGGCCCCGCTGGTCCCGCAGCGTGTTCAGCGCATGGATGAGACGCCACCCCGGGTTGGGGGCGATGGGCGCGTACATGGAGTGCTGGTCCACCTTCGCCGTGCGGGAGACCAGCTCGACGTACAGCGTGCCCTTGCAGCCCAGCTCAATCTTCGGCCGACCGTCGTGGAGGTGGTCGCCCCCCTCGATCGTCGCGCCGTCCGCCTTGAGGATCTCCTTGTTCGCCTCGACGAAGGAACGGAAGTGGGGGCTCCCGACCTCCTCCTCGCCCTCCACGACGAACTTCAGGTTGATCGGCGGGGCGCCCTCCACCTCGCGCCAGGCCTGCACGGCCAGGAGCTGGGCGATCAGGTTCCCCTTCGTGTCGCCGCAGCCGCGGGCCCAGAACTTCCCGTCCTCGACCATGGGCTCGAACGGGTCCCGCTTCCATTCATTGATCGGATCCGTGGGCTGGACGTCGTAGTGTTCGTACATGAGGAGGGTGGGCTTCTTCTCATCCACGACCAGCTGACCGAAGACCACGTTGGGCCCGCCTTCCGTGGGATACTCGCGGGCCTCGAACCCGTTCTCGCCCAGGATGCGGCGGACGAGCGCCGCCGTCTCCGGCTGGGCCCTCTTGTGCGCGGAGATCGAGGGGAACCGGCAGTATTCCTTGAGCAGCTCGAGGGCCTTCTCCGAGTTGGACTCCACCTTGGCCAACACATCGGTCAGAGACATGGAGGACGCACCGTCGCGGGGATGGGCTCGTGCCATAAGAAGTCGACGCGAAGTGGCGGCGGGGATGCGTTAATACCCGCGGAGCCGATAGCCGCCCTCTTGGCCGACATCGCGCCGATCGGGTCCCCTCGGACCCCGCCGCCTCCCGTCGCGGCCGTTCGGGACGCGGTCCCGAAGGGGCCAATCCCCCGGCGGCAGCTGCTCCTCCTTTCCCTCTACACGGTCGTGATCTGGTCCCTCGGGAACGGGCTGCTGCCCCTGCTGCCGAAGTTTGCCACGGGGCTGGGCGCCAGCGACGTCGACATCGGCTATTTTCTGGCCCTCTCGTACGGCGCCATTGCGCTCGGCTCCGCCTCGGCGGGATGGCTGTCGGGCCGGCTGGGCCGAATCAGGGTCCAGATGGTGGTCATGGCCCTCGTCGTTTCGCCCCTGTTCCTGCTCACATCCCAGGTCACGGCCTTCTGGCAGCTCCTGGCCGTGAGCGTGGTTCTCTGGTGGTTCGGCGGCGTCTCCCTCACCCTCGCGACCATCGTCGCGGGCCTGTCCGCGGGGCCCCGGGAGCGCGGGACCGTGCTCGGAATCCTCGCCCTCACGGCGCCGCTCGGATCGATCCTCGGGGGCCTGGGCATCGGATACCTGGCGGACTCCCTGGGCTTCTCGGCGATGTGGATCGTCGTGGGCCTGATTTGGCTGCTCTGCCCCGCGGCCGGCCTGTTCATCCGGGATGTGGCTCCAGGGGCCCGGGATGCGACAATCCCCGGCCGGAGGGGCAGCGGCCTGTGGAGGATGGCCTTCCTGGTCCTCCTGGCCTCCGCGGTGCTCGGAGCCTTCGGCTCGTTCATCGGCGGCTTCGGCCGGTCCCTGGTCATGCGCTCCGGTTTCACGAACGAGGACATCACGAGCACGGTGGCCGTGAGCGGCCTCGCCACCCTGCCCTTCCCACTCCTCCTGGGATACCTCTCGGACCGGTTCGGCCGTCTGCGGTTCCTCGGCCTCTGCTACCTCGTCGGAGTCGTGGGTCTCCTCGTCTACTCGGCGGCGAGCCAACTCGTGGAGTTCTGGATGGGTTCGGCCTTCGTCGCCTTCGTCGCCTACGTGTCCACGGGTGTGGGCTCCGCCCTGGTGACGGATATCGTGGACCGCCCCTCGCTGAGCCGCGGCCTCGCCCTGTTCAACACCACGGGCTGGATCGGGGGAATCCTGGGGTTCGCCATCGGCGGCATCCTGTTCGCGTACCTGGGCTATGCCGACGGATTCCGGGTCGGCGCGGCGCTCCTTGTGGCCGCCTTCCTCCTCCTGGTGCCCATCGCGCGATCCATCGGCGCGCGTCGGCCTGCGCTCTCGTGAGGGGACAACCTCGCTCACGAAAGGCATAAGGCGGGGGATCGGCTTCGGCGGCTGCCGTGGGAGCATGGAGATACTCAAGGGCGTCCATCTGATTGATGTCTACGCGAACTCGTACGTGCTCATCGACGACCGGCTCGTGCTGATCGACACGAGTTCGGAGCCCGATGCGAAGACGATCCTGAGGTACCTTGAGAAGGCCAAGATCAGGCCGCGCGACCTCGCCACGATCTTCATCACCCACGTGCATCCGGACCACGTGAGCGGCCTCGCGCGCCTCAAGCAGGATGCGACGGGGACCAAGGTGGCGGCCTCCCGGGTGGAGGCCGACTTCATCTCGAAGAAGCGGGTTTATGACGGCCCGCCGGGCGCCGCGCATCAGCGGCACCCGGGGACGCCCGTGGACGTCGTCCTCGAGGACGGGCAGGCCTACGATGGCCTCAAGGTGATCTACACCCCCGGCCACACGCGGGGGAGCATCTCCCTGCTCGACGAGTCTCGGTCCCTCCTGATCGCGGGCGACGCGGCCAACAACGAGAAGGCGCTCAGCACGATGGACGACGTGTACAACGTGGATCCCAGGCAGCACCGGGAGTCCATCCGGAAGCTGGCGACCCTCCACTTCGACAACGCGGTCTTCGGACACGGGAAGCCGATCACGGGCGGGGCGTCGGCGCAGTTCGTCGCGCTCGCGAAACGGCTCTAGCGCCGCGCGCTCAGGCTTTGGGACGTGTCTCCCGCCAGCGCGCGACCACGTCCTGATGGCTCCGGCCGTAGGCCGAGGCGGGAAGGCTCTCGGGGTCGTGCCAGGCGAGCTCCGCGTACCAGGGAGGGGATTTCAAGGTCCAACCCCGCGGCAACTGGGCGTCCACGAAGAACCAGACGTCGTAGTGCAGTTTCCCGCCCGCGAAGTCCGCCGGATAGGCGTCGCTCTCGACCCTCGGCTCGGAGTACGTCATGCCCGGAATCTGGAGAATCTCTTCGCCGACCCGCCTCGCGGCGGCCCGGGGCTCCTCGCCGAACTTCACGTGGCTCCCGGGGACCGTCCAGCCCGCACCGAACCGCTTTCGCCGACCCGCATCCAGCCCCGCCAGGGACTCCCACGCCGGGTCGTCCCCGTACTTGCCGAGGAGGATCTTCGATCCATTCCGCACGAAGAGGAAGACGTTGAGGCAGAACCCGCCCTCGGGCGCGTGCCAGAAACCCAAGGGGGACGATTGTTCGCGAATCCAGAGAAACGGTCCGTCGCCGGGCATAGCCGACCTCATCGCGGACCGACGGATGAACCCGCGGTCTGCCGGGCCTCCGGCGTCCTGCCCCCCATGAACCGGATCGTGAGCCAGTCCATCGCGCCTCGGGGCACGACCGCGACCACGGCCGCGGCCAGGCTCTCCCGCAATCGCACCCGATACCGAGACCGGGGATGGGCCGCGCGGATGGCCCGCAGGATGACCCGGGCGACTCGGTCCGGGCTCGCGGCCCAGCGGTCGACGCCTTGGAGCCGGATGCGCTCGTACACCGCGTGGAAGACGCTCGGGGCCTGGAGGATTAGGTGGCTCTCGTTTCGGGCCAGGTGGTTGAAGTTCGTGGCCACGGGGCCGGGTTCCACGAGCGCGACGCGGATCCCCGCGGGCTTGACCTCCGCGCGGAGCGCGTCGCTGAAGGCCTCCAGGGCAAACTTCGAGGCGCAGTAGGCGCCCATGAGGGGCAGGCTCACCTTCCCCGCGAGGGAACTCACGTTCACGATGCGTCCGGAGTGCTGCGCGCGCATGACCGGGATGACCTCGCGGCAGAGCTGCAACGCGCCGAAGACGTTGACCTCGAACTGATGACGCAGGTCGGCCCGCGGGAGGTCCTCCACCGCGCCCAGCTTCGCGTAGCCCGCGTTGTTGACGAGGGCATCGATCCGCCCAGCCCGGCGAAGGACCTCCTGGACGACGCGGCTCGCGCCCGCCTCGTCGGCCAGGTCGAGCCGCAGGATCTCCACGGGGAGTCCCGCGGTCTCCGCGCGGAGCGCCTCCTCCCGCACCGGGGAACGGACCGTCGCGAACACGCGGAACCCCGAACGGGCCAGGAGCAGGACCGTCGCACGGCCAATTCCTGACGAGGCGCCGGTGACGAGGGCCACGGGCGTCAGGACAGCGGACACGGATGCATCACCCCTGCCCGTGCTAAAAGGATTCGCTCAACCGTCTCCGAACAATGTCAACGCCTGACAACGGGGGGCAGAGGTTTAAAAGGGACGGGATTCCATAGGACGGATCAAGTCCTTCGAGGCCAGCCCGGAGGCCCCTAGCTTGCGTACCGCTCGTCTCCCGCGTTCCGTCCAACGTGGCGTATTCGTCGCGCTCCTGGCCCTGGCCGTTCTGGCCTCCACGGCGGGACCTGCGGTCGCGAAGGCCGCGACGGCTCCCCCCGCCGTGATCGCGAACTTCCCGGTGCGGGCCGCCTTCGCACCCAACGACCCCATGTACAACCTCCAGTGGGGCCTGAACACGATCGAGGCGCCCCAGGCGTGGGACGTGACCCGCGGGAGCCCGAGCGTGACCGTGGCGGTCGTCGACACGGGCGTCTGGTACACGGACTCGGACATCGCCCCGAACATGTGGAACAACACGGACGGCTCCCATGGATGGAACTTCATCCTGAACAACAACAACCCCATGGACTCAGACAGCTCCGCGGGGACGTACCACGGGACCGGCGTGGCCGGCGTCATCGCCGCGGTGACGGACAACAACTACCTCATCGCGGGCTTGGCCCAGGTGCGCGTCATGGCCCTGGAGGCCCTCGGGCCCAACGGGGAAGGGAGCTCCTACAACACATCCCTCGCCATCAAGTGGGCCGCGGACCACGGTGCGCGCGTGATCAACCTCTCCCTCGGGACGAACACGACCTTCGTGGGTCCCACGGACATCCAGCTGGCCATCAACTACGCGTGGGGGAAGGGCGCCCTCGTCATCGCCGCGGCAGGCAACTCGGGGACGAACACCCTGGACTATCCGGCGTCCCTGCCCAACGTGGTCTCTGTGGCAGCCGTCGACCAGACGAGGGCCCTGGCCAGCTTCTCCAACTACGGTACCGGGCTGTCCATCTCCGCGCCGGGCGTGCAGATCCTGACCCTCTCGGCCAACAACCAGGTGCACTTCCTCTCCGGGACCTCCCTCGCGACCCCGTTCGTGAGCGGCGTGGCCGCCCTCATCCTCTCCCTGGAGCCCACCCTGACCAACAAGGAACTCTGGAACATCCTGAACACGACCGCGGTACCCCAGGGCGGGTCGGCCCCCAACACGCAGTACGGTTGGGGCGTCGTCGACGCGTGGAACGCGATCAACGCCCTCAACAAGCCGTTCATCTCCGTGAATAGCTTCCCGCGGACCGTGTCCCAGGGGGGCACCTTCTCCGTCGGCTGGTCCATCCTCGGGCCGGCGGGGCTGCCGGTGACGGACACCCATGTGGTGTACGGGATGGACCCGACCGCCCTGAACAACTCGACCCCGGCCCAGTCCGGGACCACGCGGCAGAACTACTCTGCGACCAACCTCCAGATGCCATCGTCCGGGCCGCTCTACTTCAGGGTCGTCGCTCGGGTGAATGGCACGGTCTACGAGTCCTCCGTCAACACGGTCAGCGTCTCCACGCTGCCCCCGTTCATCGACGTCCTCATCCAGCTGCTCTCGTCCAACCTGCTCTACCTCGCCCTGTTCATCCTGGCCCTGGCCGCGGTCGTGGCGTTCGTTCCCCAGCGGCGCGCCCGGGCCCGTCGCACGGCCGCGTACCGCGCGCGGACTGCCCAACCGCCGGCCTACCGCTACGCAGCCCCACCGCCCGGTCCGCCATCCGGACCTCCGAATCCCGATGCGGGCCAGACCGTGCAGACGCGCACCGCCGCGCCACCCATCGAGTTCGTGCATCCCGCGGCTCCCCCGTCACCCGTCCAGCCCGCGGCGGCCCTGCCGAAGAAGCGCTGCCCGAGTTGCGGGACCCTGGTCAACGCGGACAACATGTTCTGCTTCTACTGCGGAAACCCCTTCCGCTGAGCCATGCGAAGCCCAGCGCGGGACTACGCATCCTTGCCGTGGCCGTAGTACTCGTAGGCCGACATGGGCTTGCCGTAGTCCACCCGCCACGCGGGATCCGCGGGGCGCTTGTCCAGCGCGCGGGCCATCTCGCGCACGTGGACGGGGATGGAACCGCAGCACGAACCGATCACGTTGAGGCCGAGGTCGCGCGCCTGCCGCGCGTACGCGGCCATGTCCCGCCGCGAGAGGAGGAGGGTCTCCGTCTCGAAGGGGAACTCCTTCGTCGCGGTGAAATCGGGCTGGTCGGCGGGCGTGCGGTAGGCCGTGGGTTGGCACGCCACGTGTCCGGTCACCGCGTGTCGCATCTCTTCCGCGATGGGGAGCATGTGGAAGGGGTTGCGAAGGCAGTTGACCCCGATCACATCGGCGCCCGCGTCGTGGAGGGCGCGGGCGCATTCCGTCGGCGTGTGGCCATCGTAGGAAAGCGGTCTGCGGTCGAAGGACATGGTGACCATGGCGACCCCACCGACCTTCTTGATCCGCTCCGTGGCGAGGAGGGCCTCGCCGAGCCAGGAGAAGGTCTCCGCAACGACGAAGTCCACGCCTTCCCGCATCTGGGCCTCCAGCTGCTCGTCGAAGAGCTTCCGGACCCGCTCGGGCGACGTGGCATCCTTCGGGTCGTAGACCCAGGTCAAGCTGAGGTTGCCCGCGACCAGGGTGTCTGCGCCGGCCGCGCTCCGGGCCAGGCGGACCGCCATCCGGTTGATGGCCCTCGCGTCGCCGCCATGCCCCGTTGTGGCCAGCTTGTCGCGGCTCGCGTAGAAGGAGAGGGCTTGGAGGAACTCCGCCCCCGCGTCCACGAACTCGCGGTGGAGCTCCTGGACGGCCTCCGGGTGATCCAGGACGCACTCCGGCGTGAAGGGGCCGGCTTGGACGTACCCGCGCTTCTCCAGCTCCAGGAGATATCCACCATCTCCCAGGACCACACCATGGTCCAGGCGCTCGAGGAGTCCCGCGCGCTCCGTTCCGCGGCGCGGCCGCTTCCGCGCTGTCTTCACCACGGAGGCGGGAACGGGCAGACCGGGTTTATAGTTTCAGGCAGCCGAAATCTCTCCTGAAGCTTCAAAAGCCGCTCCGGCCATCCCCGGGCATGGCGGGGGCCTGGGACGCCGTCGTTGTGGGCGGCGGACACAACGGACTCGTGGCTGCGGCCTACCTGGCCAGGGCCGGCTTGAAGACGCTCGTCCTGGAGCGGCGGAACGTCGTCGGGGGCGCGAGCGTCACGGAGGAGGTGTTTCCGGGGGTCCGGTTCTCGCGGCTCGCGTACTCCGCAGGGCTCCTGAGACCCGAGATCATCCGGGACCTCGACCTCCCGCGCTTCGGCTACGAGGCGTTCCCGTTCGATCCCCAGTTCTTCCTCCCCTTCCCCAACGGAGACTCCATGCTCCTGTGGGAGGACGCGGAGCGGAATCGGAAGGAGCTCGCTCGGTTCTCCAAGAAGGACGCAGAGGCCTACCCGAAGTACGTGGCCTTCTGGACCGAGGTCATGGAGCTCATCGAGGCCATGGTCCTCGAGGCGCCGCCGCCCCTTCCCGACCTCCTGGGCATGTTCCAGGGACCCGAGGCGGAGGAACTGGCCCGGCGCGTCCTCCTCCAGAGCGCCGCGGACCTCCTAGACGAGTTCTTCGAATCGGACGAGGTCAAGGCCATGCTGGTCACCGCCACGACAATCGGACTCCCCGCGGGACCCCGGACGCCCGGGACCGCCCTCATGCTCGGCCACATGCTCCTCCACGAGATCAACGGCGTCAAGCAGACCTTCGGGTACGCCAAGGGAGGCATGGGCGGCATCAGCCAGGCGCTGGAGAAAGCCGCGATCTACCACGGCGCGACGATCCGGACCTCGGCCGTGGTGCGACAGATTCGGACCCACGATGGAGCCGTCACGGGGGTCGAGCTGGCTGACGGCTCGCGCATCGAGGCGAAGGCGGTCCTCACGAACCTGGACGCTCGGACCACCTTCACGAAGCTCGTGGACCCGGACGCGGTCGACCGCGAGTTCCTCGACCGCGTGCGACGCATCAAGGCGTCGGGCGTCGTCACCAAGGTGAATTGCCTCCTCCGCGAGCTCCCGGACTTCACCTGCCGACCCGGGAAGACCGTCCAGCCCCACCACCGAGGATACATCGACGTGTGTCCGAGCGTGGACTACCTCGAGGCGGCCTGGGACGACGCGAAGTGGGGGCGGCCGTCCAAGGCGCCGTTCCTCGACTGCGTCCTCCATTCCGTCACGGACCCGAGCTTGGCCCCGCCCGGGAAGCTCACCCTCTCCATCTACGCCCAGTACTTCCCCTACGATCTGGCGGACGGCACCTGGGACGAGCGTCGCGAGGAGGTGGGCGACTCCATCGTCGAGACGCTGGCCCAGTTCGCGCCGAACCTCCGGCATGCCGTGGAGGCGCGGGAGGTGATCACGCCCCTCGACATGGAGCGGGAGTGGGGCCTCCTCCACGGCTGCATCTACCAGACGGACATGACCTCGGACCAGCTGTTCTCCCTTCGACCCGTCCCGGGTTGGTCCGGATATCGGATGCCCCTCCGCGGCCTCTACCTCTGCGGGAGCAGCGCCCACCCGGGAGGCGGCGTCACGGGCGCCCCCGGCCGCAACGCAGCCATGGCGCTCCTCGAGGACCGGCGGACCACGGGGTCGTGACGGGGCGCGCGGCGCAGGGTTATGGGACGCGGAGTCCTTGCCCTGGGGAACGGATGGAATCCTCGAGGCCCGCCGGCGGGCGGCGTCCCAAGAACGCAAGCCTGGGCGACGGCCGCCTGCTCTGCGACGTCTGCGGCGCGCCCGCCTACGAGGCACGCTGCAAGATCATCTGCCGCCGATGCGGCTACACGCGGGATTGCTCGGACCCCTGACCCGCTGCGCGGGAGTCGAACCGGGTTTCGGCGTTCGCCGTATCTTTCGTCAAATGACGTGATAATTCACGGCAAGTGATATAAGGGGCCGACTCCCTGGGCCGCGAAGCCGCAAGGGGAATGGCACGATGGAAGCGCTAGAGGCCCGGACGGAATTCGTGCGACGCACCAGGGAGGGCCACCGATTCGCCCCGGACGAGGGGTACCTCCAGGATCTGCTCCAGCTGGAGCGGCTCGCCTCCACGCGCCCGTTGGGACTCGCGTCCCGCATGACCCTCTCCAACCTGATCAGTCGCTACCCGACGGAGGCGGACGCCATCGTCCGAGAACTGGGTATCCGTCGCTTCGAGACCTTCGAGGACGAGCGGCTGCGCTCCTTGACCGAGGAGCGACTCCGGCTCGCAGAGCGCCGACATCCGCGGGGCCGTCTGGAACCGCAGGACGGCCTCGGCCTGTTCGACTTCTGAGGCCCTCCCTCCCGGCCTTCGCCCGTACGGGAAGGTTCGCATTCCACCGCCCCGGGTGGACTTCCGCATATTCCACCGGAATTCTGCGGTCCGAGAAAAGTAGAGTACATTCAATACCATGGTAGGAATCCGCACGGATGGGGCGGAGCCGGGTGGAGCCGGGGGATCCCGCATGGCCACGGTCATCGAGACGCATGAGCTCGTGAAGACGTATGGGGAACTGAACGCGGTCGACCACCTGAGCCTGGGTGTCCGGGAGGGGACCATCTTCTCCCTGCTGGGGCCCAACGGCGCAGGCAAGACGACCACCGTGGAGATCCTCGAGGGCCTCCGTGCCCCGTCGGGCGGCTCCGCCCGCGTGCTGGAGCACGACGTGCGGACGGAGTACGCCAAGATCCGCCGCCGCGTGGGCATCCTCCCCCAGGACTTCGAGCCCTTCGACCGCCTGACGCCGCGGGAGGCCGTCGCCTACTGGGCGCGCCTGTTCAACCGGGACCTCTCCAAGGACGACGTGAAGAGGCTCCTGGAGGACGTCGGACTCCTCGAGCGGGCCGGCATCCAAAGCCTACATCTCTCGGGCGGGGAGAAGCGCAAGCTGGGGATCGCGATGTCCCTCGTCGGCGAGCCGGACCTCCTGTTCCTGGACGAACCGACCACGGGACTGGACCCCAAGGCCCGGCGCGACCTTTGGGGCCTCATCCTCCGGGTCCGGAAGGCCGGCCGGACCGTCCTCCTGACCACGCACTACCTGGACGAGGCGGAGCACCTCGCGGACGAGGTGGGCATCATGCACAAGGGGAAGCTCGTGTCGGGCGGAACGCCCGAGGACCGCATCGCGCGCCTCGGGAGCCGGACCGCCATCGTCCTCGGCGGAGCGGGCGACGCCGGCCTCCAGGAGGTGCAGCGGCGCGGGACTCACCGCGTGCTCCGGGAGAACGATGTCCTCGTGCGGGTCTCCGACCCCACGGAGATGCGGATCGTCCTCGCCAAGCTGGCGGCCATCGAGATCCCGCTGAAGGACATGTACACGGTCCGCGGCAGTCTCGAGGACGTGTTCCTCTCCTTGGTGGGCGCGCGGATGGAGGAGGGGGTGCTCAACCCATGAACCGGATCCTGGCGGACCTCCTCTCGTTCGGCCGGCAGTACATGCGGTCTCGGGTGGGGGCGTTCTTCACCTTCATCTTCCCCATCCTCCTCATCCTCCTGTTCGGGGCCATCTTCACCCAGGGAGGGTCGGGCGCGTTCACCCTGACGACCCAGGACATCGACAACACGACGCTGAGCCACGCGTACATCGACGCCCTCAACAACACGGGCCTCGTGCACATCTCCCTGATTCCGAACAACGTGAACCTCGAGACGTACATCCGCGACAACAGCCTGACCGTCGCGCTGCGAATCCCCTGGGCCTTCGAGCAGGATGTGATCGCCTGCCGGGCGTCACCGACCCACTGCCATGTGAACCTCACCCTGTATGGAGACCCGTCGAAGTCCACGTTCGGCAGCGCCCAGGGGCTGCTGCAGGCGGTCGCCCAGCAGATGAACTTCCAGCTCGCCAACGCGAGCGCGGTCGTGGGCGTGGACGTGAAGTCCGTGGCCTCGTCCCAATACTCCTACATGGACTACTTCCTCCCCGGGATTGTCGGCATGACCGTGATGACCACGTCCATGTACAGCATGACCTCCATCTGCGGGGAGTACCGGACGCGTCGCTACTTCAAGCTCCTCGCGACGACGACCCTGCGGAAGTACGAGTGGCTGACGTCGAAGATCCTCTGGTACATCCTCTCCCTGGTCCTCTCCCTGTTCGTGACCGTGGCCGTGGGGATGCTCGTGTGGGACGTCCATGTGGTCATCGATCCCATCGCCCTGGCGTTCATCGCGGTGGGCGCCTTGCTCTTCACGAGCCTGGGCATGCTCTTCGGGACCGTGGTCCGGGATCCGGAGTCCGGCGTGGCCGTCGCCAACGCGATCGGGTTCCCCATGATGTTCCTCTCAGGGAGCTTCTGGCCCCTGGAGCAGATGCCCTCGTACCTCCAAACCGTGTCCAAGGCCCTCCCCCTGACCTACCTGAACACGGGACTCCGGGACACGATGGTCTTCGGCAACACGGGAAGCGCCCTGCTCAACCTGGCCATCGTCAGCGCCTTGGCCGCGGCCCTCTTCCTCCTCGCGGCGAAGCTCGTCTCCTGGAAGGAGCGCTAGGTCAGCGCCACTTCTCGATCTTCCGCGCGAGCCGGTCGCGGGTCGCCACGCCGGGGAACCGCTCCACCACCTTCCCGTTCCGGAACAGCAGGTAGGTGGGGATGGACCGCACGGCGAAGCGTTCCGCGAGCGCCCGCTCCGCCTCCGTGTCCACCTTCCCGAAGGCGATGTCGGTGTACTCCCGGGCCAGGGAGCGGATCACAGGCGCCATGGCGCGGCATGGGCGGCACCAGGAGGCCCAGAAGTCGACGAACGCGAGGCGCGACCCCTCCACGAAGTCGTCGAAGCTCCCTTCGCGGAGGTCCGAGATGGTGCCCCCCACGATGCGGTTCAGGCGGTCGAGCAGCGGCATCCGAGCGACCACGCGGCCGGTCCGGTAAATGGGTTTCGTACGGAGAATCGGGTCGGGGTCCCCAGGGTGATGTCCCGGATGAGGCCCGCCGGGGCACACAAGCCTAATGTAGGTGAACCGAAATCGGGACGCCCGGGTTGATCATGAAGCGACCGAACCTCCGGTCCCTGGGCGTCGTGCTGTTCATCATCGTCGGCGCGGTTTCCGCCGTGCTGGGATGCCCTTTCTTCCGGAATCCGGAGAACTACGCGACCGCGGGCGGGATGATGGCGTATCTGAAGTACGTCGTCGACGTGCACAAGAAGCACTGAGCTCCGCGGACGGAATCGTCGCCCGGACGCCCGCGGGCGTCAGGGGCCCTGCAGGAACTGCCGCGCGGCCGCCGCCAAACGGGAGGGCAGCCGCGGAATGTTGGCCAGGATTTCGGGAGATTCCGGATCCTCGAGGTCCATCGGGAGGAGACCTTCCTTCCGGGCCATGCGGCTGAGATCGGCCTGGCCGCCATCCTCCGAGGAGGCCAAGGAGGCAATGGCACGCTGGAGGCTGGAGGAGACGGCGCGGTCGTCCAGAACGCGCCGAAGTTCGGTCGCGGCCTCCGATTCGGGCACTGCAGACAGATGAAGGGCCGCATACACGGCCCGGAGCGTCTCCTCGCCCTCGGACCGTCTCAGGATTGCGCCCAGGACCGAGGACCGCGTCTGCCGCGGGACCGCCGTGACCAGGGACCGATCCAGGAACACGGCGTAGACCAGGTGCATGACGTGGAGAATGGTGAGCCCCTCGCCCTCTACCAGGACGGCCGCCAGCGCGAGGAGGCGGTGAGGGGCGCGCGACTCCACCGCGATGACCTCCCCCTCGGTCCGCGGCAGCGGTAGCAGATCGAAGACGTGCTCAACGAGACTCCGCAGGACGGCCGGATGCAGGGTGGAGTCCGTGCTCAGCTCCTCGACGAACGCGCCGAAGGCACGGGGATCGCGGAGGCGCAGGACCAGGTCCTCGTCCGTGTCCTCCGGACTGCCGCCCCACCGGGGGAGGTGCTCCCGGGCGCGGGCCGCGAGGGATGCCGCGACCGCCCCGTCGCAGGGAAGCTCGGCCCGGAAGGCGTCCGCGAGGAGATCGGCCACGCGGTCCTCACACAGCCGCAAAGGCTTAGACCTTTCCGCAACGGACCCGGGTTTCGACGGCGGCTGCCACGCGGGACAACGTATATATCAAGGGATGTCTAGGCGCCGCCATGGCGTTCCAGAAAGCCCTCATGGAGTCCGAGGTGAGCGAGGGAAAGGTGCACAAGGCCCGGATCGGCAAGAAGGAGTTCGCTCTCGTCCGGATGGGCAGCGTGGTCTACTGCATCGACGGGCGCTGCACGCACGAGGGAGGCCCCCTGGGCGAGGGCACCCTGGAGAACGGCGAACTCGTCTGCCCGTTGCATGAGGGCCGTTTCGACTTCAAAACAGGCGCCGCCAATCCGGAGACGGACTGGGTCACGGACGTGAAGTCGTACAAGACGAAGGTCGAAGAAGGCTATGTCTGGATCGACTTCTAGACCCGCGGGGGCGGGTTGCGCGGTCCGTCCGGGAGCCCGCGGCCCTTTCCTCCCGGCGGGGTATTTCGGAAGCCTTCAAGAGGGGGCCTCGGGTTTCCCCGAGTGGGTGGCGACATGGTTTTCGTGCGTGACGTGATGACGAAGGAGGTCGTCGTCGCAGACCCGGACTGGACGGTCCTCGAGGCGGCGAAGCGGATGGCCACGAAGAAGATCGGCGGGCTCGTGGTCGTGAAGTCCGGTCGGCCCATCGGGCTCGTCACGGAGCGGGACATCCTTTGGAAGGTGACCGCGAAGGAGAAGAGCCCGACCAAGGTCTGCGTGCGGGACGTCATGGCCTCCCCCGTGGTCACCGTCAGTCCGCTCGCAACCCTACGCTCCGCGACACGCATCATGATCGAGCATAACGTGCGGCGCCTCGTGGTCACCCGCCTGGACGTCGTGGAGGGCATCGTCACGGCTCGCGACATCGTGGAAGGCTTCCTGGAAACTTGGGCACGGGAGCGCCGGAAGACCATCGCGAAGGGTTGAGCCGCTCGCTCAGGGGACGTCCTCGATCCGGATTCCCTGGGACCGCGCCCTCGCGCGCAGGTCGGCCCAGATCGACTCGGCGAGGTTGACCGTCTTGGCAAGGGAGGGATTGCGGTATCGGAGCGCCCAAACGGACTGGCCCACGGGACCGAAGCGTCGGGCCTCGATGAACGCGCGGCGACCCGTCCGCGGGACGTACCCTTCCAGGTCGAAGAGGAGCCCCATGGCACCGCCCGTGAACCAGACCGCCATCTCGCGCACCTCCTCCGCGTCACCTGCGGCCGCGGCGTCGCGGAGCTTGCCCAGATCCTCGTACGTGGCGAGGAGTGCCCCGCGGGCGGCCTTCCGGAACTGGGCCCGCGTCGGCCGCCGGGATCGCACCTTCAGGGTCCCGAGCAGACCGCGGGGATCGTACAGGGGACGCATCGCCCGCCAACCGCCGAGGGCATCGTTGAGATCGGGACGGCTGCCCAGGACCTCCGCGCGCGCCTCGGCGGGCGTGTGCTGCAGGACGGTGACGAGGACTCCCTGGCGCACGTGGGTCCTGATCCGAGCCCGTTTGACGCGGACCACCACGAGCAGGTCGAGGTCCGAATGGTCCCGCTCCTCTCCGCGCGCCACGGAGCCGTAGACCCCGACGGCCACGAGGTTCCTCGCCTCCCGGCGACGGAGCTCGTTCGTGATTTCGCGGGCGAGGCGCAGCCGGCGGGAGGCGGGCACGGTACCCCAGATGGGGATCCTGGGGATGAGCCTTTCACCGACCTCCCCACCGCGGGTTTAAGGCCTGGACGAGCATGGGCCACCCCGAGGGATACGCATGCCCATGGAGTTTGGTTCCGTCGCAATCGTCGTCTCCGACGGGAAGGAGTCCGCGCAGTGGTTCAAGGAGAAACTCGGCTTCGAGATCCGGGACAACGAGGGCCACTGGATCACCGTGGCTCCCAAGGGGTCCAAGCTCGTGATCCATCTCTGCGAGGGGGACAAGCTCGAGCCAGGAAACACGGGGTTCGCGTTCTACGTGAAGGACGCCACGAAGGAGGAGGCCGAGCTGCGCAAGAAGGGCGTACAGTTCACCAGCCCGGTCAAGAAGGAGTCCTGGGGGACCAACGGGATGTTCGCGGACCCCGACGGGAACGAGTTCTGGCTCTTCCAGGAGTGAGGCAGCCGATCAGCTGAACAGGTGGGCGTAGCTGCGCTCCACCTCGGGGTTGTCGCCCTTCAGAATCCGCGCGATCTCCGCATCGAGCAAGCCGCGCGCGAACGTGGGCAGGTCCTCGCGCCCCGGCAGGGACTTCTTCGGCAGGCGCCGGAACGACTTGCTGTAGTCCTCGAGCCAGCCGACGACTTCCTCGCGGTAGGCCTTCTTCGTGGGCTTGGACCACCGCATGCACATCCGTGTGTGCGGGATCGCATAGCATTCCACGAGGTTCCCGATGATCTTCTCCATCTCGCGGTACGTCGTCTCCACCGCGTTCGCCTTGCTCAACATGCAATCGGACTCCCCATGACCTCGTTCATGTCCCGCCGTTGTGCCTCCGGGCGCCCGCGATGACGGGGCGGAGCTTCTCCTGCTGGAGGACGAGCAGATCCACAATCGCCCGGCTCATCACGTTGCACGCCTCGGCGATCTTCGGGTCGGCCAGACGGTAGAACACGAAGTTGCCTTCCTTTCGGGTCTCCACGACGCCCGTCTTGCGCATGACCGCCAGATGCTGGGACGTGGTGGCCTGTGCGATCTCCAGCTCCTCGGCCAGCTCCGACACCGTGCGCTCGGACCGGCCGAGCAACTCGACGATCTGGAGTCGCTTCGGATTCGCGAGGACGGCGATGACCCGAGCCTTGATCTCGTAGAAGGACTCGTCCGACGGTTCCATGACGGGATGTCCACAAGGAGGTTGGTACTTGCATCCTTTTGCATATACACATATGCCTGTATGTTCAGTCCATTCAACACAAGCTTAATCGTTCGGGCGGGAGAGGAGCCCAAGGTGGTGTACGATGGCAGACCGACTGTCGCTGGTGGTCTTCAGCGGCACCGTTGACAAGCTGTATCCCGTGGCGATCATGGCCTCCGGCGGGGTCGCTCTGGGAAAGGACGTCGAGATCTTCGTGACGTTCTACGGCTTGGAGGCGTTCCGCAAGGGCAACCCGCAGAAGAACATGAAGATGGACGTGAACTACCCGGAGGTCGGGCCCATGATGATGAAGGTCATGATGGCCAAGAAGATGCCCTCCTGGTACGACATGCTGGTTCAGGCGAAGGAGATGGGCAACATCAAGGTCCATGCCTGCGCGACGACGTACGACCTCATGGACATGAAGAAGGAAGACCTCGACCCCATCGTCGACGACGTGATTGGCGTGACGGAGTTCCTGAGCCGGGCGTCCGAGGGCGGGATTACCCTCTTCCTGTGAGGAGATGGAGACCATGGCGGCAGCTGCAGGTCAGCGCATGATCCTCGACGCACGCGGGTCCTTCTGCCCGGGCCCCCTGATGGAGCTCATCCGCGGGATCAAGCAAGCCAAGGTGGGCGAGGAGCTCGAAGTCTGGTCGTCCGACCAGGGGTCCAAGAAGGACATCCCATTCTGGATCCAGAAGGCAGGGCATCAGCTCCTGGGCGTGGTCGAGGAACAGGGCTACGCACGGTTCATCGTGAAGAAGCTGAAGTGACCGCAGACGAAGGGGAGTGTGCCGGGGATGAAGAAGGTCGTGATCCTGGGAGGCGGCGTCGGCGGCACGATCGTGGCCAACCTGCTCGCGAAGAAGCTTCGCCCTGAGGAGGCGGAGATCACGGTCGTGGACAAGACCGGGAAGCACGTGTACCAACCCGGCTTCGTCTACGTGGCCTTCGAGCACCAGAAGCCGGAGAAGCTCGTACGGGACGAGCGCAGGCTCCTTCGGAAGCGCGTGAAGCTCGTCCTCGGGGAGGCCGTGAAGATCGACGCGGAGGGCAAGCAGGTCCACCTCGCCGACGGCACGGTCCTGGACTACGACCGGCTCGTAGTGGCGCTCGGCGCACGCCTCACGCCCGACGAGCTGCCCGGCTACAAGGAAGCGGCCCACCACTTCTACAGCTTGGAAGGATCCATGGAGCTCCGAAAGTCCCTCGAGGCGTTCCAAGGCGGCAAGATCGTCGTCACCGTGGCCAGCGTGCCGTACAAGTGCCCGCCCGCCCCTTCCGAGGCGGCCTGCCAGCTGGACTACTACTTCACGAAACGGGGCATCCGCGACAAGGTGGACATCCACTTCCTGTCACCCCTGTCGCGCGTCTTCCCGTTGGAGCCCGTGAACCCCGTGGTGGAACAGGTCTTCGCCAAGCACCACATCCGTTCCACGATCTTCTTCAACGCGGAATCCGTCGACCCGGAGAAGAGGATAGTGAATTCCATCGAGGGCGAGTCCATCCCCTACGACCTCCTGATCATGGTCCCGCCCCATCGTGGCGCGAAGGTCGTCGAGGAGAGCGGCCTCGGGGACCGCGGCGGCTGGCTCCCGACGGACAAGTTCACCCTCCGCACGAAGGCCCACGCGGACATCTTCGCCCTCGGAGATTGCACGGATGTCCCCGTGTCCAAGAGCGGGGCTGCGGCCCACTTCCAGGCCAAGGTGATCGCCGAGTCCATCGTGGCGGATCTCCGGGGCGAACCGGCGACCGCGAGGTACGACGGGCACGTCATGTGCTACTGCGACGCGGGCTACCATAAGGGCATCAGCATGTCCTTCGACTACGAGCACCCGCCCGTGCCGCCGCCCCTGGGCCTCAAAGACTGGATGGGCAAGCGCTTCCTGAACCGCGTGTACTGGATGCTCGTCCCGGCGGGGCGCGTGTAAGGGTCTGGCCACGGTCCGGGAGGGTGGCCCGCAACCTTCTTGCCGGCGAGCTGCTTCCTACGCTCCTCATGGAACGTCCCGTGGAAGCCGTCATCGTGGGTGGCGGCGTGATCGGCACGAGCATCGCCTTTCATCTGGCGAAGCTCGGCCTGCGGGACCTCCTGCTCCTGGAGCAATCCCATCTCGCCGCGGGGTCGACGGGACGGAGCGTCGGTCTCATTGAGACGAACTACGCCCTCGACGTGGACGTGGCCCTCGCGAAGCGCGGCTTCGAGGAGTTCAGCCACTTCGCCGACGTGACCGGGGGGACCGCGGACTTCCACCGCCGGCCCTACCTCGAGACCGTGGCCGCGAAGGACCAAGAAGAGCATCTGGAACGCGCGGTGGAGATGGGCAAGCGCCACCGGGTGCACGTGGCACTCGTCGAGCCGGATCAAGTCGCCGAGGCATTTCCCGAGCTCCGCGTGGACGACGTGACCCGCGGCCTCCTGTCCCAAGACGCAGGCTTCTGCGATCCGCACTCGGTCGCCACGAGCTACGCGGCCGCGGCGCAGCGCCTCGGTGCCGAGGTCCGGACGAAGACGCCCGTGGAGCGCATCCTCGTGGATCGCGGCCAGGTCCGGGGCGTGCGCACCCCGTCGGGAGACATCCGTTCCCCCGTCGTCGTGAACGCGACGGGCCCCTGGTGCAACGACCTCCTGGAGCCGCTGGGCATTGCTCTGCCCATCGCACGCTGGCAGCGGCAGATCTTTGTCACCTCGCCGCACCCCGAGATCCCCAACGACCGGCCCATGTACATCGACCTCCCGGGCCGCTTCTACTTCCGACAGGAACTCAGCGGAGGCTTCGTCCTCGGACTCGTCGAAGACGATCCTGCCCGGGATGCCGAGTTGGCCAACCCGGAGACGGACTGGGCGTTCAAGACACGGGCAGTGGAAGCGGCCGTGCACCGCGTCCCCAAGCTCGCGGAGACGTCCATCGCGAACGCGTGGTCCGGGATCGTCACGTTCACGCCGGACCAGCTCCCCGTGCTGGGCCCTGTGAGGGAGGCGTCCGGGCTCTACCTGGCCAACGGCATGTCCGGCTACGGAGTCATGATCAGCCCCGGGGTCGGGACCGCCCTCGCGGAGCTGATCGTCCGAGGGGAATCCACGTCCGTCGACATCTCCGGCCTCGGGTACGATCGGTTCCAGGGCAAGGACTTCGTCCGAGGCGCGGGCCTTTGGCTCACCGGCCCGTGAGCCGCTCCCGGATGAAGCCCGCCGTGCGGAGCGCGACGCTCATGATGGAGATGGTCGGGTTGACGCCGGGTGCGGTCGGGAAGATGCTACCGTCCCCGATCCACAAGTTGCGGACCTCGTGACACTCACCCGTCGGCTTCGCGGCCGAGCTCTTCGGGTCCCGGCCCGCCCGGGCGGAGCCCATGGGGTGGGCCGTGAAGAGGGCAAGCCGGTTCTCGCCGACGCCCGCCTTGCCGACCCGCTCCAGGAAGGCGTCGAACTCGTTCTGCCCGATGGGTGACGTCCCGTCGCCGACAGCCAGGTCCTCCATGTGCAGGGTGGAGATGCGCACGGCGCCCGCGGCCCGGTGGATCCGCGCGGCCTCCTGGAGACCCCGGGTCAGGTTCCTGCGGTCGCGCGGATTGAGGCGGTAGTCGAACACGGGCTCGCCGCGGGCATCAATCGTCACGCGGCCCTCGGTCCAGTCGCGGACCAGGACGATCGTGTTCGCGGAGCGCGCGAGGTTGGCCATGTACTCCTTGTGGGCCCGCCCGCCCATCCAGGGAAGCGCAAGCGCGGCCAGACCGGGATGCGCGGGAGCCACCTCGAGCCACGGTCCGTGGTGAGCCTCGTCCGACTCCTGGAACCGGGTCACGACCACGGTTTGCATGGGGCCCTTCCAGAACCGGACGGGTTCCGAGAACTGCCCGAAGATGGCGGTCGTCGGATCGAAGCGGAGGCCGAAGCCGACGCCCGGGAAACGGATGCCTGAGCGCAACAGGAGGGCGGGGGTCTGGAGCGCACTACCGGCGGCCACGACCTGCTTCGCCTTGATGTGGACGGGGATCTCGCGGCCCCCACCGCGGTACGTGGCCTCCACCCCCCGGGCCACACCGGCTTCCACGACAACGTGGTCGGCCTTCGTATCGAAGAGGAACCGCGCGCCCGCATGGTAGGCATCGGGCAGGTACGTCACAAGGGTGGACTGCTTCGCGTTGTAGATGCAACCGAAGAAGCAGAAATCGCACCGCTGCTGACAGCCCTTCGCGTTCCGGAACAGAATGTCGTAGTCCACGCCCTCCCGGTAGCCGAGGGCTTGGCTCCCGCGACGCAACACGTCGTTGGAGGGGTTGACCTGGCTCTCCTCCTGGGTCGCGTGGACGCGCGCCCAGACCTCGTCGATCATCGCCTCGAAGGCAGGCGCCGTGACGCCCTCCATGCCCGCGTCGCGCTCCCACTCCTGCCGCGCCCAGACCGGCGGCTTCAGGGCGATCATCCAGTTGATCGTCGTGCTGCCTCCGGCGGTCTGTCCGGCAAGGACACCGAAGGCGAGGTCCTTCGTGGTCAGCACGCCGTGACCCTGGAACATGGCATCGTAGGCCTCGGCCTCCCGCTGGGTGAAGTTATCCGGGGTGCGGTAGGAACCGGCCTCGAGGACGATGACCTTGTGGCCCGCCTGGGCCAGCTTGGCGGCGATCGTGCCGCCGCCCGCGCCGCTCCCCACGACGCAGACGTCCGCCTGGAGCGTGGTCTCCTGCTCCGGGATGAAGGGGACGATCCTCAGCTCCTCGGGATGGCGGTTCCGGGCCCGCTCCGCATCGTCGGGTCCCTCGTACCCGAGGGCGGGCCAGTTCGGGTTCCGCTGGTCGTCCATCAGCTTGGCATAGAAAAGGAACTCCGTGAGGCGCTTGATCGCGTGGAAGCCTTGACGCTTGACCGGGAGGCGGCTGCGGGCCCAACCGAGGAGGTACCGTTCGCGGGCTTCCGCAGGCAAGCGCGTGAACCGGGAGGGACGGCCCGTCAGGACGAGGTTCAGGAGCGGGCTCTCAACCGTGCGCAGGAGACGGTGAAAGTCGGCCCGCTGATCGGGAGCCAGGTAGTTCCCCACGATGCCGACGATGTCCTCGTCCACATGGAGGTCCGTCGCGGCACGGCCGAACAGGCCCTGGGGATCGGGCACGCCGGGTATGCGCGGCACGAGGGTGTCGCACAAGGTCTGAAGCGTCCGCCGCTCGTCGGGACTGAATCCTCCGTTCCCCATCTCCATCGTCCCCGGTCCCGCATGCCGAACGAGTAATTAGCCCCTTTCGAATCGTGCGTGGCGTACCTATTTATCTCCGGTGACCCTTCGAGCGCGCTACCGGGAGGAACCACCGTGTCCGAGTACGAGACCCTGGCCAAGAACGTGATCCGCAAATCCCTGCAGGTCAAGCCGAAGGAGAACGTCATTGTCGAGTGCTGGAACCACGGGCTGGAGCCCGCCAAGGAGTTTGTGTACCAGCTCCGCGCCGCCGGCGCGAGACCCATGTTTCTGTTCGAGGACGAGCCCACGTACTGGCGGTCCGTGGAGACCTTGGCACCCTCCAAGCTCGGTCAGGTCTCCAAGTCGGAGTGGTCCGCGATCGCGGAGGCCGACGCGTACATCTTCTTCCCGGGACCCGCGGACATCGCCCGGTATCGCCGGAACATGCCCAAGACGAGCGCCGCGAGCGCGTACAACTCGGAATGGTACCGCCGGGCGGAGAAGGCGGGACTGCGGGGCGCCCGCGTCCTCCTAGGGTACGTCTCGCCGGAACGGGCGCAGTCCTACGGCTTCGACCACGCCGCGTGGCGCACCATGATCCTGGGAATGGGCAGCGTGGACTTCGGCGCAGTCTCGCGCCGAGGGAAGCGGCTCGCGGGGCTCCTGTCCCAAGACGCGGACGTGGCGGTGACCGCCCCGAACGGGACGGATCTCCGGTTCCATCTGAAGGGCCGGGCGGCGCACTGCGACGACGGGATCGTGGACGCCGCGGACCTCAAGGAGGGCGAGTTCATGACGGGAGTGCCTCCAGGCTCCTCGTACGTCGCGCCCGACGAGGCATCCGCGGAGGGGACCGTGGTCGCGGACCTCCCCATGCCCTATCTCGGCACGTTGGCCCGCGGGGTCCGGTTCGAGTTCCATGACGGCCACGGCTCCTGGTCGGCGACGGAGGGCGGCGAAGCCATCCGGGCTCTGTACGAGAAGGCGACGGGCGCGAAGGACCGGATTGCGGCGCTCAGCATCGGATTGAACCCGGCCGGGAAGTACGGCTTCCTCCAAGACGACCTGGTGGCCGGCGGCGTGGAAATCTCCATTGGGGACAACACGGAATGGGGTGGCAAGAGCAAGTCGTCGTTCTCCTTCGGAGCCCGGTTGAGTCAGGCCACGGTCAAGATTGGGCGGAAGACCGTCGTGGACGGCGGGCGGCTGACCGTCTGAGCGCGGGGATTCAGGGACCGCGGGGGGACGGACCGTGAGGCGATCGTCGGAGGAAGGATACGCAATCTTCCGATGGATCGGGAACCTCGTCACGAAGCACTTCCGCCTCCTCGTCGTGATCTGGGTCCTCGTGTTCGCGGGCGCGCTCCTTGCGAACCAGATCTGGCCCGTGGGCAACGTGGTCTCGTACAACCAGACCGAACTGCTGCCCAAGGACACGGAGTCGTCCGTCGCGCAGAACATCGTCAACGAGCAGTTCCCCGGTGCCCTCTCGAACAGCACGGCCACGATCGTCCTCGTGGCCAACGATACGACCACGGAGTACTATCGCTGGTTCGTCTTCGACCTGGAGCGGGCGATCGTGGAGTCGACCACGCTCCAGCCGGGTCAGACAGCGACGCTCCCTCTGAGGATCGGGGGCAACCTCACCCTGACCGCGCCCATCGAGTTCCTGGCGAACCCGGCGAACGCTTCCGTCTACGACGTCTATCGATCCTACGCGTTCCAGCTTGCCTCGCGCTTCGGCGATCTCGTCCACCTTCAGGTGGTCTTCACCCAGTCCGCGGTGGGGATCTACTGGGGCCTGCCCCTGTACTTCACCACGGCGTGGGTCCAGACCTTCGGTCCCACGGCGAACGCCACGGCGTTCCACGACACCGCAGACTACGTGAACGCGACGTTCCCGGCGCCCGCCACGGCGTGGGCCTTGGGCTACCTGAACGCGTTCTACTCCGCCTGGACGGGATCCTTTGCCAGTCCGCAGCCCATGGCTCCCCAGGACCGCGCGACGCTTGCCCTCGACCAGGCCGTTCCCGCATTCGTGAACGGTGCCACCCTCTTCGACGCGGCCCAGCAGGAGTTCCAGATCGGGCTCCTGTCCACGTTCGATTTCGCGAACTTCCTGAACGCATCCCTCGTGGAGGATACCGCGCTCCAGGTGTTCCTCCCGGCCGGGGTCGCGCGACTTCCCTTCTTCCAGGACCTGTACGCGAACGTCCCGGGCAATGCAACGGAGGCCCAGCGCCACGCCTTCGCCGACCAAGAAGTGCTGACCTACGGCGTGATCGACACGCCCCTAACGCCGCCGTTCAACCTGACCAAGTTCTACGTGAGCCCCGACCATCGCATCGAGATCCTGAACTACGCCTTCACCCGGGACGCGCGGTACGAGGACGCGAACAAGCAGCAGCCCGTGGCCAACGGAGTGGCCACCCTGCGGGACATCCTGGCGCGGCTCAAGGCCGCCTACGGCGCTCAAGCCCAGGTCTACGTCACGGGGAGCGCCCCGATCAGCATCGACCAGGAGCACATCTTCGGCGGCAGCTCGGAACTCGTCGTGACCGTGCTGCTCGTCATCGTCCTCCTCGGGCTCTACTTCCGGTCCGCGATCGCTCCGGCCTTCCCCTTGCTGACCATCGCGATCGCGATCTTCATCGCCAACCTCTTCGTCTACTTCGTCGCGGTCTACCTGTTCAGCATCGACTTCACGGTCACGGCCATCCTGGAGACCGTCATCCTGGCGGTCGGCACGGACTACAGCATCTTCCTCGTGTCGCGGTACCGAGACGAGGTTCGCACGGGGCACGAGCACCAGGAAGCCGTCCGGAACGCCGTGATCTGGGCGGGAGAGTCCGTCGCGACGAGCGGTGGCGCCGTGCTCATCTCCTTCGCCGCGCTGTCCCTGGGCTCGTTCCCCCTGATGAAGACGCTGGGACTCACCCTGGGCTTTGCGGTGACCGCGGCCCTGGGCATTTCCCTCACGTTCATCCCGGCCGCGGTCAGCCTCCTGAACAAGCGAATCTTCTGGCCATCCGGCAAGAAGGTGGCCAAGCTGCGGTCGAAGGGCAAGCTCACAGGAACGGAGCGGTACTTCCACCGGGCGGCGACGACGTCCATGAAGCACGCGAAGGTCCTGCTGGTCGCCGCGATCCTGATCACCCTGCCGGCCGTGTACGTCGTGCTCACGGACCAGCCGACGTACGACTTCACCCAGGGCTCGCCCACGACGGAGTCGAGCCAGGGCATCGACGCGATCAGCCAGGCGTTCGGATACGGCGTCGTCTATCCGTCGTACGTCATCGTCCGCTTCCCGGACCCCCTCCTGCTACCGGACGGCAACGTGTCCGTGGGCGAGATGGGAGCACTCGCCAACCTTTCCTCCCGGCTCCTCTCCACGGAGCCCGGGCTGCGGAGTGCGGAGGGGCCTGCCAATCCGCAGGGAAGCTCCGTGGACTACGCCCACATGTCCACGATGACCGAGGCCGAGCGACAGGTCGTCGATGCCTCGATCAAACCATACGTCGGTGAGGACAACCGGACGGTGCGAATCATGCTCGTCTTCACGGACCCGCCGTTCTCGGTCGCCGCGATCAACACGGTCGACCGCATCCGCACGGACATCACCACCATCCAGCAGTCGGAGCCTCTGCTCGCGTCCAGCCAAATCTACCTCGGTGGCGTGACCCCTGTCCTGAGCGACGTCCGATCCAACATGAACCGCGACCTCTCCCTCATGGCCCTCGTGGTCATCACGGGCCTGTTCCTCGTCCTCCTCTTCGTGCTCGGCTCCGTCCTCATCCCCATCCGGGCCATCCTCACCATCCTGCTGAGCGTCTCGTGGACCCTGGGCCTCACGATCCTCCTGTTCCATGTGTGGAAGGGGTACGACATCATCTTCATCCTGCCCCTCGCGCTCTTCGTCATGGCCATGGGCCTCGGGATGGACTACGACATCTTCATCATCACGCGCATCCGCGAGGAAGTGTCCCACGGGAAGACGGACGCGGAGGCGATCACGGAGGCCACGACCCGCACCGGCGGCATCATCTCCGCGTGCGGCATCGTCATGGCGGGCGCGTTCGCGACCCTGATGCTGAACCCGTCGCCCTTCCTGCAGGAGATCGGATTCGCGCTGGCGTTCGCCATCTTGCTGGACTCCATGGTCGTCCGGATCTACTTGGTGCCCGCCATCATGGTTCTCGCGGGAAAGAGCAACTGGTGGGCGCCCGGTCCGCTCCAACGCGTGCACCTCGAGGACAAGAAGAAGCCGAAACCCTCCGAGGCGGAGCGCGCGGACGACCCGTGAGCGGCCGCCGGGCTGCCCAGCGAGGAAAGACTTAACTTCCCTCAAGCCCCTGAGTGGTCCGAGGGATGCGTCTGCTTCCTCCCATCACGTCTTCGGAGGTCCTTCGGGATCGGAAGACACCGCCCCCAGTCCACGCCAGAATTCTTCAACGGCTCATGGAGGTCGGTGGCGTCACGGTAGCCGTGTCCCTGCTCACTTTGGCCTTCCTGTCTGTGCCCTTTACCGCGGACTTCCGTTGCCCGCTGGGCGGATGTCAGTTTGTGTTCCCGAACCCGAACCAGGACCTTCCCGTATTCCTTGGAGGCCTGATGACCCTGGCCCTCCTCGTTGGTGTGGCCACCGTCATCGCAGGGATCGCGGGAGCCCTGCTCGTTTACCGCCGGCGCCCTCGTCCCCATGCGTGAGACCGACGCCCTCAGCCTTAAGTGCAAGCTCCGTCGTGATGTCGCGCACCATGGTCCCCACCTCGGCGGACGTGCGGCAAGACGCCCTCGGCGACCTCCGCGAGCACGATCGCGAGGTCCTCGAATTCCTCTCGAAGGACCCGGCCGCTCAGATCGCGTTCCAGGGGATCCGCCGTCGCCTGGGCATCCATCCCGAGCAGCTGTCCCGCGCGCTCCACCGCCTCGCGGAGGATGACCTCATCCAGAAGACCGAGGTCGGATACCGCGTGACGCCCAAGGCGCTCTCCATCTTCAGCCCGACGGAATGGAGCTCGACCCGTCCGGGGGTGACCGTCCTCCAGACGTACCTTCCCGCCGACGTGGACACGCGCGCCCTGGTCGGGGCGCTCCGTGGATCGTGGGCGGGCCCCCTGCGGTGGTACGGCCTCGTCGAGTCCGCGGACGAGTTGCGCCTCGCCTGGGCCCTCGAGGACGAGTCCGTCCAGCTGTGCGTCCGCATCCACTCGGGAGAACTCGCCATCGAGGCCGAGGTGGCGTCCCACGACCGCCTCGACGAGGCGACGCGGCTGGGCCACCTGCTCTTCCGCCAGATCGCCAACGCGGCTTCCCGCGCCTACGGCGCCTGGGTGGCGTGACCTCTTCTTTGTGACTGGGGCGTGCGGCTTCCAGTCAACTTACCCCACCGCCGCGTTGGTCCCTCCGAGGTCAACACATGACCACCACGGTTGGCATACGCAGCAAGGACGGCGTGGTCCTCGCGGCCGACAAGCGTGCATCCAAGGGGTTCTTCGTCGGATCCAAGGTGGTCCAGAAGCTCTTCTCCCTGGATGACACGACGGCCGTCGCCATCGCCGGACAGATGTCCGATGCGGAGTACCTCGTGAACCTCGCCAAGGCGGAACGGAGACTGCTCGCCCTGCGGCGCGGCTATCCGCTCAGCGTGCGCGAGAGCGCGAGGCTCATCTCGAACATCGTGTACAACGCAATGAAGTCCTACAGCCCGTTCTACGTCGAGCTGGTCGTCGCGGGCGTGGACAAGGAGGGCGCCCACGTCTACACGAGCGACATGAGCGGCGCCGTGACGTCGGAGGATTTCATGTCCTCCGGCAGCGGCTCGCCCATCGCCTACGGCGTCCTGGAGCAGGGCTACCGCAAGGAGATCGCCCTGGAGGACGCGGGCAAGCTCGCCGAGGCGGCCGTCCGCGCAGCCATGGAGCGCGACCCGGGCAGCGGGAACGGCGTGGATGTCCTCGTGGTACCCAACGGCCGCTGGCACGGGGAGGCGAACTGAGATGGCGGCGGAAATGGGGCGCATGCCCTTCTTCTACTCGCCCGAGGGCCGCCTGGTCCAGGTGGACTACGCCCTCCAGGCGGTCTCCCGCGGCTCCACGACGATCGGACTGAAGACGAAGGACTTCGCCCTCCTGTCGAGCCAGGTCAAGCCGACACGTCCGCTCTTGGACGCGGCGGAGAAGGTCTACGTGCTCGACGACCACGTCGGCGCGACGGGGAGCGGCTACATCGGGGACGTGACCACCCTGATCGACGAGCTCCGCGTGGAGGCCCAGAAGCACCGCCTCGTGTACGACACGCCCATCGACGTGGGCACCCTCTCGCGTCACCTCTCCGAGTACCTCCACCAGCTCACCATGTACGCGGTGCGGCCTCTCGGAGCCTCCATCATCCTCGCGGGAGCCGACGAACTCGGCGTACAGCTCGTCCAGGTCGACCCCAGTGGCACGTCGTTCCGCGGCTCCGGCTTCGCGATCGGCCAAGGAGCCGACGACGCCCTGGACACGGTCCACAAGGGCTATCGCCCCGACCTTGCCCTCGAGGAGGCGATGGCCCTGACGACGAAGGCCATCGAGGACCTGAACGGAGGGAAGAGCGTCATCGAGCACGGCGTGGTCCGAGCGGACACGAAGCGCTTCGAGCACCTCGTTCCTACGGCCACCGGGTAGGGTCCAACCCTACCCCCTTTTCCGCGGGCTCTTAGGGAGACCTAAATACATCCCAGGGTATGGGTCTCGGCCCCGCCGGACCAAAACGGAGGAGACCCACGTGACAGAAGACGGCCCCGCAGTCCTCGTCGACCAACTCTCGCGATCGTTCGGGGACAAGGTCGCGGTCGACCGGGTCAGCTTCGCGATCGACCGGGGCGAGGTCTTCGGCTTCCTGGGGCCCAACGGCGCGGGGAAGACCACGACGATCAAGATGCTCACCACGCTCTTGCCGCCGAGCTCGGGGAAGGCCACCATCCTGGGACACGACCTGGCGACGGAGGGGCGAAGCATTCGGCCGCGCATCGGGGTCGTACAGCAACAAGACAGCTTCGACCAAGGACTGACCGTCGAGACGAGCATGGACATCTACGGCCTCATCTGGGACGTCCCCAAGGCTGAGCGGCGGCGACGGATCGAGGAGCTCATCGACCGGTTCGGCATGCAGGAGTTCCGGAAGACGCCCACGATCGACCTGTCGGCCGGGCAGAGGCGACGGCTCCAAGTCGCCCGGGAGTTCATCCACGACATGGACCTGTTCTTCCTCGACGAGCCCACCGTGGGGCTGGACCCCATCGTCCGCCGCAGCGTCCTCGATTACCTGAAGGAGCGCGTGAAGGGCGGGCTGACCATCTTCTTCACGACCCATGTGCTCGAGGAAGCCGAGTATCTGTGCGACCGAATCGCGGTAATCAACCAGGGACGGATCGTTGAAATCGACACGCCCGAGAACCTGAAACGGCGATTCGGGAGCGCGAAGGAAGTCGAGTTCAAGCTGCTCCAAGGGACCTCGAAGGAGATGGCGGCCGCGCTCGCGACGTTGGACGGCGTGACCCACCAGGCCCAAGACGAAGGCTCAGGGGTCTACCGGGTGACGACGAGCTCGCCCGAATCCGTGATCCCAGGAATCTACCGCCTCGCGGAGCGCCTGAACCTCACGGTGTCCTCCATCTACATCGCCGAGACCACCCTGGAGGATGCCTTCATCAATCTCGTCACGGACGCCAAGCATGCGGAGTCGAACGCGGGGGAGGCGTAGGATGAACATCTACGTGCGACTCGTATACCGCAATCTGCGGGCGAACTTGGACAAAGCCTCCCTGTTCTTCGAGCTCGTCTTCCCTCTCTTCTTCATCTTCGTCCAGGGACCTGCGATCGGAGGAACGGGGCTCCAGCTCGACCTCGGCGGGAAGATCGTGGGCTACGCGGAGTATCTCGCGACGGGTGCGGTAACCCTCACCGTGATCAACGGGGGGACCAACGCGGGCACTCAGCTTTGGTTCGACCGCAAGAACGGGATGTTCGAGCAGCTCCTCATGGGCCCGTTCACGCGGGCTCAGTACATCCTGAGCATCATCCTGGCGACCCTCATCATCGGGGTCGTCGGCTCGCTCCTCGTCTTCGCGTTCGCCTTCCCCGTGGTGGGCGCCGGGATCGCGTTCACCCTCCGCGGGCAACTGCTGATCGCTGCCGCGCTCTTCCTTGGCACCGTGTTCTTCGGATCCTTTGCGATCACCCTTTCCGTGGCGTTGAGATCCTCGGAGACGTTCCAGGTCGTCTCGACCTTCGCCTTCTTCATCTTCCTGTTCACTTCCTCCGTGTTCTTCCCCACGGGTTCCGCCCCTCTGGCAATCCAGATCGTGAGCCTGGGCAATCCACTCACCTACACCACGGACATCTTCCGCGCGGGGATCTTCGACGCGGTCACACCGCTGGTCTCTCTGGAGCTCCTCGTGCTGGGTCTGGAAGCTGTGGTGATGTTCGTCTTGGCCGTCGTCGCGTTCCGGCGGATCCGAGTCTGAGACGCGCAGGCGTGGGAACGCTGGCATCGGGCCCGCGGGAGTGAACAAGCGTTAAGTGCCGCCGGGGCCATGGCCGCTCCGACCTCCCATGCGGATCGTCTCCCTGGTGCCCGCTGCGACGGAGATGTGCTTCGTGCTGGGTCTCGGAGGCGACGTGGTCGGCGTGTCGCCGGAGTGCGATTACCCGCCCGCGACGTCGGAGATCTCCAAGGTCAGCCGGGCCTTGCTCGACTACGAAGGCAAGGACAGCGCGGAGACAAGCCGAATGGTCGGGAAGCGTATGGCGTCGGGGGGTGCGCTCTACCGAGTGGATGGCCAGGCGCTCCAGGATGCCGCACCCGACGTCATCCTGACCCAGGGTCTCTGCGACGTGTGCGCGCCCACGACGGACGACGTCCGCGCTGTCGCGGCGAAACTGGCCAAGAGGCCGCGAATCGTACCCCTGGACCCACATTCGCTCAAGGACGTGCTCCAGGACGTCCAGCGCGTGGGAGCCGCGTGCGGCGCCGTCGGAGCCGCCACAAACGCCGTGAGTGACCTGCGGGACCGGATCGAGAATGTCGCGTTCCTGACCTCCCACGTCCACGAGCGGCCCCGGACGTTGTGCCTGGAGTGGCTCGACCCGCTCTTCTTGGCAGGCCACTGGGTCCCGGAGATGGTGGAGCTGGCCGGGGGACAGAGCGTCCTCGCGCAACCCGCCGCGAGGTCACCCCGCGTGGAGGCCCGGGACATCGTCATGAATGCGCCCGAGGCCGCCGTCCTCATGCCTTGCGGCTTCAATCTCCCGCGCGCCCTCCAGGAGACGCCTGTGGTGACGAAGCAGGACTGGTGGCAGGACCTTCCTGCGTCGCGTCGGGGCCACGTGTGGGTGACGGACGGATCCAGCTATTTCAACCGGCCGGGCCCACGTCTTGTGACGGGACTGGAAATCCTGGCCCACATCCTCCACCCGGAGATCTTCGCGCAGCCGCCCTCGCCGAAGGATGCCGTGCGCTGGGGGTCGTGACCGTGCCGAAGTTGTACACGCGGACGGGCGATGCGGGGACCACGGGACTCCTCGGACCTCAGCGCATCGCGAAGGATGCCCCTCGAGTGGAGGCCATGGGGGCTGTGGACGAGCTCAACGCGGCGCTCGGGGTTACGCTGGCGGCTCAGAAGAGCCGGACCATCCGCGATGCCTTGCTCAAGGTCCAGGACGACCTCTTCACCGTGGGCGCCGAGCTGGCGACTCCGCGAGAACGGGCCGCCAAGGTGCCTCGCGTCACGGCGGAGTACGTCGCACGGCTTGAGTCTGTCATGGAGGACTTGGATGTCGGCGCGGTGAGGGAGTTCCTCCTCCCCCGCGGATCCGAGGCCCTCGCGCGTCTGCATTGGGCCCGGACCGTCGCGCGACGGGCGGAACGCCGCGTGGTCGCCCTCGCGCGCAGGGAGCCCGTGAACCCCGAGCTCCTGCGGTACATGAACCGGCTGTCCTCCCTCCTCTACCAGATGGCCGTCTGGGTCCAGACGAAGGAGAAACGGGCCAAAGATCACCCGACGTACCGCGGCTAGTCAGGCCGCGAGTGTCCTGGGATGGAACCGACAGACGCGGTCCCACGCATCTGCCGCCGCCTCCTTGCGGTACGCGGTGGGATTCGCGTCATTGAAGAACGCGTGGGGGGCGAAGGGGTAGGCGCGCATCTCGAAGTCCTTCTTGTAGTCGGCCATGGCCTTCACGAGGGCACGGAGCTCCGCGTTGATCCTCGCGTCTTCGCCGCCGCACAGCCCCAGGACGGGCCCCCTTCACGTTCCCCCGCGTCTCGACCGGCGACGGGTTCTCTCCGTAGAAGACAACGCAGGCCGCGAAATCGGTCGTGCATGCCAGGTTGATGGACATGCCGCCGCCGAAGCAGAACCCTCCCGAGCCGATACGCTCGGCTTGGACGGACGGCTCCGGGCGATGATGGGTGACGGCGGGCCAAGGCCCGTTCCCGGAGGGATTCACGAGATACGCGGGGATTGGGCCGCCCTCGCCTCGGTACTCGACGATCTGCGACTCAACGGACTCGTGGGCCATGAGCCACCTTCCTCTGCGGCGGACGCCCACGCGCGACTTAGCTCGTTGCGGACTTGGCCTCTAGGAAGTCGTTCAGGAGCCGCACGGCCTCGGCGTTGCCCGTAGACTGCGGTGGCAGCCGACCCAGGTCGAGCTTCTCGGGAATGAGCTCCCGGAGCCGCGCCACGTCCTCGAATCGATAGCCGAGCGCCGCGGCATTCCGCTCCGCCTCCGCGTGGCCTCGGGGCGGGATGGCAATGACGGGCGTACCGAAGGCCAGCGCCTCGTTCACGGTCCCCTTCCCCGCCAGGGTGATCACGAGGTCGGCGGCCAGGACAAAGTCCTGGAGGTTCGGGAGGAACCCGTACGTGTACACCCCGGGTGCGGGGTCCACCTTGAGCTTGGGCCCGCTCACGACGACCATGGAAGCGTCCTCCCGATTCACCGACCGAAACGCCTCCACCGCGGCCTTCAGGAGGAAGTCGCCGATCGCCGTACCGCCTCCCGTGACCAAGATGGTCTTCTTGCGGAGGACGAGGTCTTCCCGGAGCTTCTCCCGGGGACCGCTCGGCGACCGCACGATGGGGCCGATTCGCCGCACGTTGGGCCAAGAGGGACCACGGTCCGTGACCAGGATGAGATCGACCCGGCGCGCGAGGCGAGAGAACCAGAAGTTGCCCAGGGCCTCGACGGGCCGCGACAACGCGTCCCTCGCGAAGTCCCGCGCGAACTCGTTCACGATGAGGGCCGTCGGGACCTTGTGGCGGACCGCTTCTCGGACGGAGGCCAGCTCACTGTCCGAGATGAGGAAGCGATAGTAGTCCCAGTCGGCCTCCTTCCGCATGAATCGCCGCGCGACGCCCAGATACCGAACGTACTCCCGGTACCACCGCCAAGCGGGTCCCAGGACGCCCCCTTCCGAGGGAAAATCGGGGGCCGGAGGCATCGTGAGGGCATCGAACCCGCTTGAGACGATCAGGTCGAGCGCGGGCGAGCCCGCCAGGAAGAGGAAGTAGAGATCCTCACGAAGCCCCATGAGACCGCGGGCCAGGGCCACGGACCGGGTGGCGTGGCCGAGGCCCTGGGAGTGCACCGCGAAGTAGCCGCTGCGTTCCTCCATGGTCGCCCGTCCGATGGTCCCGGCCTACAAAGACCTGGCGCTCCTGGGGACCATGGGGACAGCGACGGCCACGGCAGAGCTGGTCACCATGGGCTGGTGCGAGCCCGGTAACGTTATCCGCAGGCACGCGGTGGGGTGGACCCGAGGGAGTCCATGGTGGTCGACTTCGCCATCAAGCGTGCGCCGAAGTGCCGCGTCGCGTCCGTCAGCTTCGTCGGGCCCTACAAGGAGAGCCGCATCCGGACGGAATGGGAGGAACTTGCGCAGTGGGCGAAGGCCCACGGCCTGAAGACCGGCAAGTGGTTCTTCATGGAGGAGGGCTCGGGGCCCCGATACCACTTCCAGGTCGCAATCGAGGTCCGCGGGCCCGCAAAGTCGGACAAGAAGGTCCGCATCCGGACGCTTCCGGCGTCCCCCATCGCGACCGTGACGTTCAATCCGGACGAGGTGTCGGCCCGCGTGGTCTACCACGGCCTCAACGACTGGCTGCGGTGGCAGAGAAAGGACAAACTCATCAAGCGCGCTCGGTCGTGGCGGGAAGCCTACACGGGCAACCCGTGGAAGGACCCCAGGGCATGGTCCCACACGGAGATCCAAGTCCTCGTCTCGAAGTGACGCAGGAGCGGCGCCCTCCCGACCCCGTCGGGCAGGGCGTGGAGGCGCCCTACGCCTTCGGCTCGGCCTTCGCCGGCGCGGGCATGGGAGGGACCTCGCCGGCCTGGGTCACCTGGTCGAGCTCCTTGTCCTCCCACATGTCGTACGCGATGGCCACGGCGGCGGCCTGCGTGATGATCGCGAAGGCGTTCACGACATGGACGAAGACGATCGCGTAGAACAGGGTGATGCCGAGGAGGGGGATGGACCACTGCAGGTAGTCGGGGAACAGGAGAACCACACCCAGGACGGCGACCAGGATCGAGAGCTGGAACGTCGATTGGGCCGTGCGCTTCACCCGGCCCGCAATCGTGGTGCCCCGGACGCCGACGTAGTTGTTGAACGCAAGGAGGAGGATCCCGAATCCCAGGGCAGCGTGCAGGTAGGTCAAGGCCGTGGCCCAAGACTCGAACGTGGGCACATGGATGGCCATGACGAGGAGGAACTCAACGAACACGATCCAGATCATGGCGAACAGGGACTGCCAGAGCTTCATTCTCGTCGACCTCGGCCGGCCCAGCGAGGCCACACGGGGTAAGCATTAGGTCCATACTCTAACGCATACCGCGAATCTCGGTCGAGGAAAATGTACGCGTCATGGCAAAGGGGCGTCCAGACCCCTCCCACTTTCGCCGCTCCCCGCATGGTCCTTTTAACGACGGGCGTGTTCCTCTCTTCGTGGAACTCGCAACCCTGGCCAAGTTCCCCTTCCTGCGCGAGGCAGCGGCCCACATCCGGGCCGAGAAGATCACCCTCGAAGAGCTCCTGACCGAGACGGCCTACGCGCGCGCCCGAGGCCTCGGCAAAGCGCGCGTGATCGAGGCCTTGGAGAGGGGACCACCGACCGGACCCGTGGCCGTAGACACGGCGGACCAGCTGGCCCAGCTCCTCGCCTACCCGGTCGCCCGCATCCTGGTGTCCGCGAACGCGGATAACTACCTGATCCGCCGCTTCGCCCTGCGGGAGGCCATAGCCGCGGAACTCCGCCTGGAGTCCGAGCCGGACGACTTCGTCCTGCACCTGGCCGCCGAGCTCGGCCTGGATCTTCGCCGCGAGGACGACGGGTTCCGACTTCACTTCGCGGACTTCCTGCGCTTCACGAACACCCTGCGGGAGCCGCCCTGGAAGCTGATCAACCAGAAGCTCGACGCGGGATACGTCCAGCTGCGGCGGGAGAAGGTCCTCCGAGTCCTCCGCAACGCGATCGAGCGCTACATCGAGGAGGGCCTGCCCCTCCCGGTGAACGACACGATCGAGAAGGCGTTCCATCCCGAGCTGGGGGAGATCCACGGGCTCCTGGAGGCGAAGAAGGCGACGTTCAAGGCGGACGACATCGGCAAGGTGAGCATCACCCGCTTCCCGCCGTGCATGTACAATCTCTTGGCCCAGATCCAGAACCACGAGAACGTCCCCCACATGGGCCGCTTCGCGATCGTCTCCTTCCTCCATCACATCGGCCTGGGCAACGAGGAGATCTTCCGCGTGTTCGGCGACGTGCCGGACTTCGCCGCGGACGTCACGAAGTACCAAATCGACCACATCACGGGGACCACCTCGGCGACGGAGTACACGCCCCCGGAGTGCGCCACGATGAAGTCGTACGGGATCTGCCCCGGACCGGACCGCCTGTGCCTGAAGATCAAGCACCCCCTGACGTACTACAAGATCAAGGGCAAGGAGCGGAGGCCTCCGGGGGAGACCGTGGCGACCGCGGTCTAGCCGCGCCTCGGGCGCGAGGCGGTCAGGGGTCCTTTGCGTCCGCGTCGAACTCCCGCCAGATGCCGATCGCACGCTGGACCGCCGTGGCGTTCGCCAGAATGGCGAAGAGGACCAGAATCCACTCGAGCGGCCCGAAGCTCACGACCCCGACGCCCCAGAGCACGCCGCCGGACGGCGCGGCCAGGAGCTGAATCAGTCCTCCCACGAAGAGGAGCACGAGGCGGTCCGCGCGGCCGAGGATCCCGCCGTAGTGACGGCGCTGACCGACCGCCTGGGCCTGGGTGCCCATGTAGGAGGTCAGGAGGACCCCGATAATCGCCAGCGTGCCAACCCACAGGTGGGCGTACGCGGCGCTGAAGGCGACTCCACCCAGGAGGAAGACATCGGCATAGCGGTCGAACACGTGGTCGATGAAGTCGCCCCGCGCGGACGCCTTCCCGAACAGCTTGGCGACCTTCCCGTCCAGAGCGTCCAGGTAGGCGCTCAGGAGGATGAGGAGGAGCGCCAGGAGGAGGAATCCGAATCCGCCGACGTAGAACGCCGCGCCGCCGATGGCGGCGGTCAGCAAGGCCACCCAGGAGATCAGATTGGGATTCACGCTCCCCATGCGGCGGGCCAAGGGCACGAGGAGTCGGTCCGCGGCGGGACGGAAGCGATCTAGTACCACGATAGCACCTCGTGGCTCCAGTCCACGGACCCGGGCTCGTGTCCGCGGGTCTGACCCCGGAGGATCCCCAGGATGGCTTCCGCGGTCTGCGCGGGCGTCCGCCCGGTCGTGTCGATCTCGTAGACCGAGGGAAGGAGCTCCGTGGCCTCTTGGGTGATCACGTCGATAGCCTCCGCCTCCACGTTCTCCTGGACCTTGGCGGGGGGCCAGCCCCGCGCCTCCAGGCGCGTGCGCAGGACGGACGGCGCGCAGCGCAGGACGACGGCCACGTCGACCGCCATCCGGTGCGCGTAATGGGACCGCAGGAACGCGATCTTGGCAGGGACGCGCAGGTTCTCCCGGAGGGCGTCTACGTCCACCTCATCGCTCCCGCGAACCTCGTCACGGCCCACGATGAACCCTCCCTGGCGGGCCATGTCGTCCAAGTCGACGACGGCGTACCCGCGACGGGCGAGGACATCACACGCCGAGGTCTTGCCGGTCCCCGGGGTCCCCGTGACCGCGACGAGCATGGGGGCCACGATGGGCGAGCGCGTTAAATCACTTGCGATTCCGGGCCCAGGAGGGGGGGAGGTCGTACCGGTACCGCAGCAGGACGAGCTCCCGCAGGCCCAGCCCCACGGTCCCGAACACCAGGTTGGTGATGAACCCGAGCAGGAGGAAGGGGAACCCGTAGTGCACCATGTAGAACGGGATGTCCACGGCTCCCGCAAGGACGACCCCCGTCAAGGCGGGGGACATGAGCATCGCGGTCGCCACGGCTCCGCCAAGGACGACGCCCAGGAGGTCTTGGACAATGCCCATGGCGAGCCGCTCCGTCGCGAGGCCCGCCAGGGTGGCCGCTACGCCGAGGATGAGCAGCTGGTAGCCGAAGTCGGGCTGGGGTGCGGCAGGCACACTGAGCGTGGGGTAGATTCCGTAGAACACGACGTACCCCAGGGCGAGACCCAGGAAGCCGCTGAGCAGGGCGGTGTCTCGGAGGCCGCGGATCCGTTCCTCGGGCTCACGTTCCAAGGTCCTGCCCCCAGGTCAGGATGACCCGATTCAGGTTGAGCTCGTACGTCCCCGCACTCGCCACGGGGTCCAGAATCCCCTCGACGCGCAGGGTGATCAGCGTGTACAGGTACCACCGGATGCCTAAGGCGGTGCCCGTCTCGTTGGCCACGGCCGACTGGATCTCCCGGACGACCTCGAAGCGAGCGGGGTCCACGGCCTTGTTCAGCGTGAAGTTGAGGTCCAGCGTCCCGCTCCCGCGTGCCGCGACCGGCGCGGGCGGGGAGGGCAGCGTGCTGACATCGAAGCTCGGGAAGAAGGCCAGATAGAGTCCGGAGGCGGTCGACGCATTCGCCATCCACGCCTTCACGATGATGCTCTGGAAGTCGAGGACCACGGGGCTCGGGTTAGTGGCCACGAGGCGCACGCTCAAGCGGACGGAGCCGTTTTCCAGGAGGACGCCTCGCGAGTCCGTTCCCTGGAAGATGACGGAGTACGTGGTCTCGAGATCCGAGTTCGCGTGGGCCTGGGTCACACTCGCATACTGGCCCGCAGAGGCTACGACGAGCACGAGCAAGATAACGGTCGCGGTAAGGATGATGTACCAGGGCACGCGCTCCGGAGCCAGGAGACGCGGAGGGGGCGAGCGTGTCGTCATCCGGGCCCCGCCGGCATCGCGGGGGCCGGAGGCGGAAGGTCCTCCGGCGCGGCCTTGCCGGCCACCGGCGGCTCGACGAGGCGGCCGTCGAAGATGTCCTGGGCGAAGTGGCACTCCGCCACGTGGCCCGGCGCCACCTCGATCCGCGGAGGCGGCACCAGCTTGCAGATCTCCTGAGCCAAGAGGCAGCGGGTCCGGAACCGGCATCCGCTGGGCATGTCGATCGGGCTCGGCAACTCGCCCTTGATGGGGACGTCGGAGTACACGTGCTCCGGGTCCGGGATGGGGACCGCGGAAAGGAGGGCGCGCGTATAGGGATGGGTGGGGTGCCCGATGATCTCTTCCGCCGGGGCGTCCTCCACGATCCGGCCGAGGTACATCACGCAGATCCGGTCCGACATGTAGCGAGCCACGGCGATGTCGTGGGTGATAAAGAGGTAGGGGATCTGGTACTTCTCCCGGAGGTCGAGCATGAGGTTCATGACGCCGGCCCGGATGGACACGTCGAGCATGGAGACGGGCTCGTCCGCGATGATCACCTTGGGGTTCAGGACCATGGCCCGGGCGACCGCGGCGCGTTGCCTCTGCCCTCCGGACATCTCGTGGGGGAACCGGTCCAGGAAGTCCTGCCCCGGTCGCAGGCCGGCGTCCTCCAGGGCGTGGATGACCATCTCCTCCCGCTGTTCCCGGGTGGACGCGACCCGGTGGATGAGGAGGGGCTCCGAGACGGCACGGAAGACCGTGTGGCGGGGGTTCAGGGATTCGTAGGGGTCCTGGAAGATCATCTGGAGCTCGCGGCGGAAGTGGAACACATCCGTGGCGTCGAGGGAGGCGATGTCGACGCCCTGGAACAGGATGCGGCCCTCGGTCGGGTCCTCGAGGCGGGCGATGAGCCGGCCCGTCGTCGTCTTGCCGCAGCCGCTCTCGCCGACCAGGCCCAGGATCTCCCCTGGCTTCAGGTTGAAGTCGATTCCGTCCACCGCATGAACGAAGATCTCCTCGCCCCGCAAGGAGGCGAGGAAGCCCCGCTTGAGGTCGAAGTACTTCTTCAGGGACTGGACCTGGAGGACGTAGCCATCCTCGGCGACCGTCGGCATCTGGGCGAACGGGTCCGGCATCGCCTCGGTCATGTCCGGGCCAGACCCCCTTGGTTGTAGAAGTCCTGGGAGAAATGGCACAGGGCGCGGTGGCCGGGCTCCGGGGCGACGTAGGGCGGCCTCTCCGTCGTGCAGATGTCCTTCGCGTAGCTGCACCGGGGATGGAAGCGGCACCCCGTCGGCGGCGTCACGAGGCTCGGCGGGCTACCGGGGATCGCCTCGAGGCGGCGCTTGGAACCCTTCACGCTGGGGAAGGCTCCGAGGAGCCCCTGGGTGTACGGGTGCAGGGTCCGGTTGAAGATCCGCTTGGAGGGACCCTCCTCGACGAGCTCGCCCGCGTACATCACGCAGATGCGGTCCGCGACCTTGGCGACCGTGGACACGTCGTGGGAGATGATGATCAGGGTCATCTCCAGCTCCTTCTGGATTCGGAGGACCTCATCCATGATTTTGGACGCCGTGATCACGTCGAGGGCCGTCGTGGGCTCGTCCATGATCACGAGCTTGGGGTTCAGGGCGAGGGCCATGGCGATCATCGCCCGCTGCTTCATGCCGCCGCTGTACTCGTGAGGGTAGTTGTCAATCCGGTCCACGGGGATCCCGACGAGCCTGTAGAGCTCCGCGACGCGCTTCCGCGCCTGCTCGTCGTCCACCTCCTCGTGGGCCTGGATCGCCTCGACGATCTGGTCACCGACCGTGTACACCGGGTTGAGGGCGTTCATGGCCCCCTGGAACACGAGGGAGATTTCCTTCCAACGGACCTCGTTGAGCTTGGGGTGGTACTCCCGCAGGGACCCGTCCTTGCGGCGGGTGATGTCAATCAGGTCCCCCTCCTGCTTGGCCGCCCCCAGGCGGTGCTGGGCCTCCAGGAACTGGCGGCGGACGCTCTTGTCCCCCGACTGCCAGCGCTGGCCCAGGTCGTCCACCTGCTTCTCCAGCGCCTTGATCTCGGGCTGGAGGTACTTTCGGTATGTCGCGGACAGGGGATTCCTCAGGGTGTTCAGGGCGCGCTCGAGTTCCTCCCGCTCCTTGGCGACTTTCCCCTCGCCGGGGTCCGCGGGCGACGCCTCGAGCTGGGCCCGGAGCGGTTCCGCGTCCTTCGCGATGCGCTCCTGCGCGGTCTGCCAGTAGGGCAGCCGGTAATCCAGCGAGACGCCGTTGGGACCGAAGAGGATCTGTCCGCCGAAGACGAACGCGTTGGAGGGCAGCAGCTGGGTGATCGCGTAGGCGAGGGTCGTCTTGCCACAGCCGCTCTCCCCCACGAGGCCCACGGTCTCCCCCTGGTCGATGTTCAGGTCCACCCCGTCCACGGCCTTGACCCAGCCCTGCCGGACCTTGAAATAGACCTTCAGATTGCGGACGACGAGGACGGGCACGGTCAGCGCCTCCGGAGGCGCGGGTTGATGATCTCGTCAAATCCGCGGCCGAGCAGGTAGAAGCCCAGGGAGAGGAACGTGATGCAGAGGCCCGGCGGGACGAGCCACCACCAGTAGGTCAGGGCGCCGCCCTGGGTCAGGACGCTGGACAGGATGCCGCCCCAGGAGATCACGTAGGGGTCGCCGAGGCCGAGGAAGCTGAGGATGGCCTCCGTGATGATCGCGCCCGACACGGTCAGGCTCATGTACAGGAAGCTGAACGGGAGCACGTTGGGAGCGATATGGAGGAACACGAGGCGCAGGTCGGAGGCCCCGGACACGCGCGCCGCGTCCACGAAGGGGCGCTCCTTGAGGGTGAGGACCTGGGACCGCACGACCCGCGCGATCCCGGGCCAGCCGAGAATCGCGAGGATGATCACGATGACCCAGATGCTCGGCCGCATGATCTGCTCGAGGACGAGGACCACGGGGAGGAACGGCAGGACGAGGAAGACGTCCGTCGTCCGCATGAGCAGCGTATCGATCAGCTTTCCGAAGTACCCGGCGAGGAGGCCGACCAGGGTCCCGATGCCGACGGCGAACAGGGCGGCCAGGAGCCCCACGATGAACGCGACCTGGGAGCCGTAGAAGAGGAGGGTCACCATGTCCGCGCCGTTGAAGTCCGTGCCGAGCAGGTACGTGTTGCCGGACGGGTAGGTGCCCGGAGGCAGCGGCGTGCGGATCGTGCCCAGGAGCTGGAAGACCACGGTCTGGCCGCGGCCCCCGTCGAGCCAGACGCCGTTGAGCTCCTGGGGCGTGAGGCCGCCGCCGTACAGGGTGCCGCCGAAGGAACCCGCATAGACCACCTCCGGGACGCCGGGAGGTGGAGCCAACGGGAACTCCTCCGGGACCACGGCCGTGGCCCCGAAGACCGTGGCCATGGTGTATAGCTTGCCTTCCTCCGTGTAGATGAAGACGGTGGGGAGGGCGTCGGGGGGCACCTCGAAGTAGCTTCGCACCCGGCCCGCGAACGTCCAGTCGAACTGGGGATTCGGGGTCAGGTTCCCACTCGTGGCGTTGAGGAAGAGAGAGAACAGGTGGGTCGAGTTCAAGCTCTGGTTGTAGTAGGCGAAGAAGAGGCTCTGGGCCCGGTACGGCGACGGCTGACCCAGGGGAACGAGAGACGGGTCCGCGAAGCTGGATTCCCGTGGGCTGAGTTGGAGGGAGTTCAGGTCCAGGACTGCGAGGCCTGAGGCACCGGCCGACCGCAGGGGAAGGATGATGAACAGGGGGTATGTGGATCGCACGAAGCCCATGGAGCCGTCCACGACCGCCGGCTGCCCGCCCAGGGTCAGCGGGACCCAAGCACGGATGTTCCCCGTGACGTTGGCCACGGCGAGCGTGCCGTTCGCCAGCGGGAGGAGGAAGGCCTGTCCTGGCCCCTCGCGGTACGGGAAGGGCGAGTTGGACGGCTGTGTCACGACGCTCTCCTGGTTGTAGTAGACCAGGGGCGGCGCGGACAGGCTCAGGTTGAACGAGGCGACGTGCCGGCCGTAGGGGGCCAGCACGGGGAATCCGGGGCTCCCGCAGTACGTGGGCGTGGCCCCAATGGGATCCGAATGGCAATAGGAGATCTCGAACAGGTCCGACCGGTTCCCGTCCGACGCGTACAGGTACCGGTAGGGGCCCACGCCCACCCCCACAATCCCGACTTGCGCGAGCCGCATGGTTGGCGCAACGAGCATCTGTCCCGCAGAGGCGGGATCCTCACCCGTCCATAGCGGCGCGTAGGGGAGCGTGTAGTCGTACACCGCCTTCCCGGTGAAGGGGTCGCCGACGACGAACGTGTTGCCCGCGAACGCGGCGATCAGGCCATTCCGGGCAGAGGGTCCGAACGTGACAGGGACCCCGGTCGCCGTCACGTTCTTTCCAGGGACGATGTAGTACACCGCCTGGAGTGGAGTGCCGGGGATGGGGGTGACCCCAAACGCCTGGGTGATGTCGAGGGTCACGGAGAGGTTCCCCACGCGGTAGGGGCTCGTGTTTGCGACCAAGCTGTATTGGAGGAAGTTCATGTAGATGGAGCCCTGACGGTTCGAGTTGATCTCCCAGACACCGCCGAGCTTGTCGGCGGAGAGAGGCGTCGTCGGGCCGAGAACGGGCGCGTTGTAGTCCAGATTGACGTCGATTGTCTGATTGTAGTCATGCACGACAAAGCGGTCCGAGGTGGGGGCCTCGAAGTTCCGCGGATACGGGGAGATGACCGGGGCCAGGATGGCCATCGCGGCGAAGATGAGGACGATGATGAAACCCGCCATGCCCAGCCGGCTCTCCCGGAGCGTGCCCCAGGAGCGCTTCGCGAACCGCCAGAGCGAGCGCCCGATGCCCCGTGCTCGGGTGCTCCGCGCCTGCACCCCACCTTCAGAGACGGACACGCGGATCGAGCACCCCGTACATGATGTCCGCGATGATGTTGCCTGCGATGACCAAGACCGAGATTAGGAACAGGTCCGCACCGGCCAGGAAGTAGTCATGCCGCGTCACCGCCTGAAGGAAATACCAACCGGCGCCGTAGTAGGAGAAGATCTGCTCCAGGACGATGGCCCCACCGATCACGAAGCCCAGGCTAATCGCCAGGGAAGTGACGATGGGGAGGTAGGCGTTCCGGGCCGCGTGATGACTGCGGACCACGCGCTCCGAGAGACCTTTGGCCCGCGCGGTCAGGATGAAATCCTCGCCCATGACCTCGAGCATGGAGGTCTGCATCAGGAGGATGGTCCCCGCCGAGCTGATGAGGACGAGGGCGAGCATGGGCAGGAACGCATGGATCGCGATATCCGCGAAGTCGAACATGGAGAAGTTCCAGTTCCCCACGGCGAGGACGACCGCCCCGGCCGCGACGATGCCACCGCCCAGGACCTCGCGCCGCGTCGATCGGGCGCGTAGGCCGAGGACAATTCCCACGACGCCGAGGAGGACACAGACGACCGCCAGGACCGTGGAGAGCTGGATGTTGTTGAGGCCCGCCAGCCACGCGTAGTGCTGGTCCGTCCACGCCAGATCGCTGTAACCCCGCAAGGGGAACCAGTCCACGACAAAGGCGAAGAAGTACAGCAGGATGAGGCCGATCCAGAACGACGGCATGTTGTAGAAGAAGAGGCTCGTGACGACGGTCGCTCCCTCGCTGAACCGCCCGCGCTTCCAGGCGATGTACCGCCCCAGGAGGATGCCCAGGAGGTACTCGATGATGACGGCGCCCCCAAATAAGAAGAGCGTGCGTGGAAGCGCCTCACGCAAGACGTCGACGACCGGTTTGCTCTCCAAGTAGGAGGGACCGAAGTTGAACGTGAACATATTCGCGACGAACTTGTACATCTTCACGAAGAACGGATCGTTCACGCCGAAGGTCTCGTTGAGCTGGGCCAGCTTGGCACGGTTGAAGGTGGGATCGGCTCGGAAGTTGTCGATGATGCTCCCGGGCATCAGCTGGAAGAGAAGGAAGATGACCAGGGTCACCACGAGGATGGTGACCGCGCCTTGGACGGACCTCTTCACGATGTAGTTCAGCAGCGCCGCCACGAGGTCAACCCCCTCGCTTCTTCCGTATCATGGCCGGTGGCCTATAAGAAAGTTCTTGCGACCTGACCCATGCGCCCGTGTGGACCATGTTCCAAGAAAGGGGAAAGGGGACCGGGGGATTGCCCCCGGTCCGTTCGCGCTCACAGCTGTTCGTCCGGTCCGAGCTCCTCTTCGGCGGCCTTGCCGGGTTCCTTGGGCTCCTCAGCCTCGGCCGACACGGTCGGCGGCTTGCGCCGCCGGCTCATCATCATGCCTAGGACGACACCGAGGACGATGCCGACCACGAGCAGCCCGCCGGCGAGACCGTACGCGACCAGCGGGTCCACGCCCGTCAAGGGCGGGGCCACGATGGACACGCTCGCTGGGCTGCTGGATCCGACCACGACGCCGTACGTGCCCACGTCGGCGAACGCGTAGCTGAAGGTCACCGGCGCGGTGCCGCTCGACGCCAGGGTCACCTGCTTGCTCATCACAGGCTGACCGTTCACGTAGAGCCACACCGTGATGGTGCCCGATACCGGCAACGTGTTCGTCACGGTAGCCGTGATCGTCGAGTTAGATCCGGCCGTGGCCGCCGTGACCGTCGGAGTCGAGTAGGTCGCCACGGGCAAGCTGGCGAGGTAGCTGTACCAGGCCCTCGCGGACCCGCCGTAGTCCGTCGACGCGACCGCCAAGGTCTCCACCGCGCCGAGCTGCGTCGCGGTGACGTTGAACGTCGCCGTGCCCGACGAGTCAGTGAATACCGTAGTGTTGCCGCTCCAGACGCTCGCGCCCGCGATCGGCTGTCCCGTCAAGATGCTCCAGACCTTCACGGTCGCCGTCGTGGTCTGTCCCAGGGACAGCAACGCGCTGCTCGTCTGGATGGTCATGAACGCCGTCGACGTCGGGAAGTAGACGTACGGGAAGTCGACGGTGATCGACACCTTGTTCAGCAGAGCCGTGAACGTGGGCGTGAGCCAGAAGTCGCCGAACTCGTTGCCGGCCGACGCGTCCATGCAGGGCGCCGTGCAACCCGTGTAGAGCTGCTCACGCCCGCCTCCCGCGTAGACCGGGTCAGCGTCGACCCACGTGAACTCCAGACTCTGAGACAGGCTGAACACGACGGTGCTGTACGTCCGGTTCAGGTAGCCGTGGGAGTTCGTCGTGAGGGCACACTGGCCGAAGCAATACAACGAGCCGCCGGTCCCAAGGACGCTCCGGGTCGCGCTGCCGACGCCCTGAGCCAAGACGACCTGCACGGGGCCCGGATCCACACCGTTCAGGGCATAGAACTTGGCCACCAGGGTCACGGCCGGCTGCCGGGAACTCCAGAAGTACGCGGGTGTGGTGCTCGGGTTGTTCGTCGGAACGGGTCCACCGGGCGTGATCGAAGTCTTCGGCACGAATGTCTTGATCCAGCCCAGTCCGAACATCGGAGCGCGCTGGCTCACGACGCCCGAGTCGATGCGCGTGGCATGGGCGTAGGCGAAGGCGAAGTTGCAGCCACCGCCCGTCCAGAGGTCGGAGATTGCCTGGGCAACGTCACCCGTGGTCCACCACCCCGCCTCGCTGACGAAGGCACGCACCTGGATGGCGGAGTCGAGGCGGATCGGGAGACCGTAGAACGCCGTGGTGTACTGGCCCAGCGCATCGGTCACGCTCGTCGCGTTGAAGAAGTACCGCCCGTCGAAGCCCGTAGCGGGCCACGTGGACGGATCGCACGCGTCGAGGGTGGTTCCGGTGTAGAAGTTGTCGGCGTCGTTCTCGATCTCGTAGTCGTTGAACCAGTTCTCCACGCCGTACGCAGCGCCCTGGCCGGTCGAGTTCTGGAACACTCCGCCCAAACTGCCGCCGCCGCCCGTGTTCATGTCCAGGTTGGCACCACGTCCGGTGGTCGGGCTGTACTCTGGTGTCGCGTAGTCGTAGACGTACGGGAACTGCGCAGGCACACCAAGCGGGCCGTAGTCAATCTGGAAGAACACGGGGACATTTTGCGCCAGCGTACCCGTCTGGTTCCAGACCGTCACCGTGGCGTTATTCTCCGCCATGCCCGAGTAGTAGTGCATCGCGCGGTCCGTGAAGCTCATCCGGGCCGAGTAACCCGGAGTCGTCCCGTCCGTCACGAGCAGCTGGATCTCGTCCGAGGTGGTGTTCGCTGCGTTGTGCACCTGGAAGCGGATGAACACGTTGGTGTTGTTCCCAGCCGTCACGGCGTCTGCCGCCTCCGTCACGGTGAAGGTGGCCAAGCCGTTCGCATCCGTGGTCGCCGACGGGGTCACGGTCACGTTGTACAGCGGCCCCTCTGCTTCCGTCGCGATCGCGTCCACCTGGAATCCTGCTCCCACGAGCGACCCATCGAACCGGTGCACCTGGACGGTGATCGTGGTCGTGTCCGTCGTGCCAGGGACCAGATTCGAGACTATGAAGGGCGTCAGGGAGGTCGGTTCGGTCGTGTTGACGATGAACCAAGCCGGCGGCGCGTCGTTCTGGATGTACATGGTCAGCTGGTACTTCTGCACGATTCCGACGATCGTGTTCGGCACGGTCGTGTTCGCCACGATGTAGTCGAGCACGTGTCCGTTGGGTACCGGCCAGTTCGTGAGGGAGGGTGCCGTGTACGTGAAGGTCACGGTCCCTGCGGAGGTCGTGATGCCCGATGCGGGTGAGATGCTTCCGAGCATCAGGGTCGTGTCAATGGAGACCCTGGCTCCCGCGACCGGACCTCCCGTTCCGTCCGTCACCGAGGCCGTTACCGTCGACGTGGCTCCCGGACTGATCACCGGCGTCGTGGTCGACAGCATCAGCTGGGCAATCGGAATCGGTGGACCGATCGTGACCTCCATGATCTTCGTGTTCGTCCCTTGGGCCGTCCCCTTGGTGGCCTGCACCGCGACGATCGCGTTACCTTGGATGACCGGCGCAGCCCAGCTCAGGTGGACATGGCCGTTCGCATCCGTGGTATACGTCGTCTCGTTGTAGACCGAGCCGTACGAGATGTTCACGGAGACGCTGGCCGATGCCGCGGGGGCCTGGTTCTGGGCCACGTACACGTCCATGGGGACGGCCTCGCGAGCGTACACCTGGTCAGGCACGGTCAGGGCGACCTGCAGGGAACCCGTGGAACCGGATGAGGTCGGGGTGCCCGCAGGCTTCAGGCTCACCAGGGACCAGAAGTTGTAGATCCCGAGGTTGCCCGAGCCGCCGCCCGAAACAGGGATCCAGCCCTCCCATGTGTCCGTCCGGTACGCGTTGATGTTCTTGCGGTAGTACAGGACGTTCCAGGGGATGTCGTGGGTGATGATTCCCTCGACGTGCTTGATGATGGAGACCCGCGTCGTCGTGTCGACGGTCACCGCGGCCTGGGCAAGGAGGCTGTCCACTTCAGGGTTCACGTAGCCGGGCGAGTTCGCGCCAGCCGGGTTGATGTTCGGGTCCTGGTTGCTGCAGAAGAAGTTGCAGAGGTAGGTCTCCGGGAAGTCGCCCAGGGACCAGCCCAGGATGTAGATGTCGAAGCTCACCGGCTGCGTGAACGCCTTGGTCACGATCGTGTCGAAGCTCGTGGGGGCCGCGTCGATGTCGAGGCCGATCGACTTCAGGTTGTTCGAAATCATGATGGCCGCGCTCGCGCGGACCGGGTCGTAGTCCTTGGGCGGGGACAGGATCGAAGCCGCGATCGGGGCGCCCGAGGGCGTCGTACGGAACCCGGTTGCGGGGTTGACAGCGTATCCGCAGCCATCAAGCTTCGTCGCCGCGCCCGCGAGGTCAAACGTCGGCGGGGACGCGCTCGTGTTGATGTACAGCGAGTTCGTCTGGCCAATCGGGACCGTGCCCGCGAGACCGAAGCCGCCCATGAGCGTGTTCACGATGTACGCCTTGTCGATCGCCATCGAGATGGCCTGGCGCAGGCAGAGGTCATTCCACGGGGCCTTCCGCATGTTGAAGGCGATGTAGAAATAGCCTGAGTCGGTCGACGTCGCGACGCCGATGGCCGGGTTGGACTGAACTTGGTTCAGGAAGCCCGGGGTCAGGGACCACAGGAGGGTGTCGATTTCACCCTTCTGCAGCGCCAAGCTGACGACATCCAGGCTGCCGTACACCTTGAACTCGATGTCCTTCACGCCGGTCTGGGAGTTCGGAGTGAACGGGTAGTTCACGCCGCGCCACACGTGGGACGCGCTCGCAATCCCTTTGCCCCAGTAGTTCGGGTTCAGGACCACGGACGAGTTCGAGTTGTGAATCCACGAGGTCACCATGAACGGCCCGGTGCCCATCGCGGCTGTGTACTGCCCGGCGGTCCCGTAACCGAAGTCAATGGACCGGTCCCAGGTGTCCGTCAGAGGTTCGGCCGTCGTCAGATTCAGGGGGTGGCCGCTCTGCAGGTGATTGGCCCAGATGTGCTCCGGGATAATCCCCGTGAGCATCGTGTCGTAGAAGAACAGGGCGTAGGGCAACGCCAGGTGGAATACGACCGAGTTCGTGCCGGCGGCACCCGGTTCTACGCCGATGTGGGACATGCTCGTGTTCGAGCTGTCCACGTAGTACTTCCACAGGTGCACGCGGGGGACGTCCCACCACAGCGCCTGCAGGACCCCGTTCTCCGCCGTGGACCACGCCAGGGTCTGGTACGTGAAGACGACGTCCAGCGGCGTCAGCGTCGTGCCGTCCCAGAACTTGGGAACGCCCGACGCACCCTGCCGGATGAAGACGGTCACGTTCAATCCCGAGGAATCAACGCAATAGCCGGGGTTGCTCGGCAATGATCCGGCCGGGCAGTTCGCGCCTCCCTGAGCGGGATCCGCCAGGGACGGGTAAACCGCGAAGTCGGGGTCCTGACCGAAGAGGGCTTCGAGGCCCCACTCGGTCTGATAGGCCTTCCAGACGCTATTGGTACCGGGGTCCCACGGGTTCATGTTCACCATGTCATTCTGAATTCCGATCACAAGCGTGCTGCGCGTGCTCGCTGCGGCGGCAGAATTGGCCTGCCCGACGAAGACGAAGCTCGCGGCGATCATCACGTAGACGATGACCAACGCACGCAGAGTGGTCGACCTGAATAGGTTTTTTATCATTGTCGACTCCTCCACTCAAGCCTTGAAGCGCCGGAAGCGTCAACACATTATAAATACGTTTCCGCACGCGTTGTTCGAGCGCCGACGGTTGCGACGTTAGAGCAGTATTCGAACCGCAAGATTGCCGACCTTGCCCCTGCCGAAAACGTTCCCGAGCCCGTTTCGGAGACCCGCACAGGCCGCGAGACTCCGATCTCCAGGCGGCGCCTCGCGGCGCGGTCTCATGGAGAGATCAGCGCCTGCCTGGCGGATTCAATGGCGAGGCCACCGCCTGGTGGATTGCCTCGAAGAGTTTCTGACGCAGGAACAAGTCGCGTCCGAGCTCGTCCCACTCGCCGAGGACTTTCGGCTTTAGGAGGGTACGGAACTTCACATCGTAGCGCACATCCATTAGTGTCAGCGGCGCCGCCGGCGCCATCCCGAAGTCGTGACGCTCGCCGCGCAACGCGGCGCGGATCGACTCGAGGGACACGTCGCCCTGCGCGTGTCCGAGCAGGGCAGCCACGACGCGACGGATCATCCCCCGCCGGAAACTGCGGGCACGGACGTCGATACAGGTCACGGCCCCATCCTCGGTGACGTCCACGCGGTCGAGGGTCCAGAGCCCCTGAGGAGGATCCGAGGTGAACCACCGGAGGTCATGCTGGCCGACGAAGCATCGGGCGGCCGCCCGAAGGGGCGGGAGGGGGACGGGTTCGAGCACATGGTACCGGTACCATCGCTGGATCGCGTGCCGGGGATGGAAATCGGCCGGGACCTCCGCGGCAGCCCACGCCCAGACCTGCCTCGCCTTGTCGTTGAACGCGCCGAGCGCCCCCTCGGGCTGGAGGTCCGTGTTGAACGCGATGACGTTCCCTACCGCGCTCACGCCGCGGTCCGTCCGGCTGGCGCTGCGGAAGAAGGCTTCCCGGGGGTCCGCCAGGATCCGTGCGGCCTTGAGCGCGGCGAGGCACTCGCCCTCCACGGTCCGGTCCACGGGTTGCCGCTGGTGCCCGTGGAAGTCCCGGCCGTCGTACGCGATCTTGAGCGCGACCCGCATGCCAACGTCATAATGTATCGTAGATACTATAGCGCTCCGATGCCCCGGGTCCGTGTCGTGCTCGTGGAGCCGAAGAACGAAGGGAACGTGGGAGCGGTCGCCCGCGCCATGAAGAACTTCGGAGCCGCCGACCTCGCCCTGGTGCGGTCCTGCCCCCTAGGGGGCGAGGCGAGGAAGCGGGCCATGCACGGGAGCGACATCCTGGAAGGCGCGACGCACGCGAACTCGTTCGCCGAGGCCGTCCGCGGCAGCGACCTCCTGGTCGGCACCTCGGGGATCGACACCCGGAGCGAGAAGCGCTTCGCGCGAATCTCCGTGGGCGCTCGCGATCTGGCGGCCCGCGTGGCTCCGATGCGGGGCACCGTGACCGTGGCGTTCGGCCGCGAGGACTTCGGGCTCTCCGAGGAGGAGCTCGCCGAGTGCGACCTCCTCGTTACGATCCCCGCCGCCGAGGAGTACCCCATCCTGAATCTCTCCCACGCCGCGACCGTCGTCCTCTACGAGCTCTTCGCCGCGCGGGCGGGGAGGCGACCGCGACGCGAGGCCTCCGGGTTCGAGAAGGAGAAGCTCCACGAGGCCTTCGCGGCGCTCCTCGAGGCGACCGACTATCCGGCCCACAAGCGCGCGCGGACCAAAGTCATGTTCCGCCGGCTCGTCGGCCGCTCCGTGCCGAGCAAGTGGGAGTTCCACGCCCTCATGGGTGTTCTCCAGCGCGCGACGAAGCGCATCCGGCGCCTGGAGCGCGGAGCCTGAGCCGCTCGCAGCTCACTTCGCGAGCCCGATCCGCATGGAGCGGTCCGTCTTCTCCATGCTCCGGTGGCCGTCCTGCTCGAGCTGCAGGAGGGCACGGATCGCGTCCACGTTCTCGGGCACCACGTCGGACTCCTGGTGCACCGCCTGGAAGTAGTACAGGTGCTTGCCGTCGACCACGTGGACGCCGTCCTGCCAGACGGCGATCTCATACAGGTCCGATCGGTCCCGGGCGAGGTCTCGCGCCAGCTCCATGATCTGAGCCGTCGACTTGACGCCCTCGCCGCCGGAGACGAACACCACGCGGGGGAAGCGCTTCCAGACATCAAGGATCTGCGCAGGGTCCGCCTCCTTCTTCAGGTCCACGGAGACGGCGTGGAGGTGCATCAGGGTGGAGGACACCTTGACCGCAATCGTGTGGATGTTCAGCTTCGGCAGCACGCTCTGCACGTCGGGTCCGTGGTGGCTCGGCATCTCCAGCTCGGGCTCGATCGCGTTGATGGGGCCTTTCTTGGAGTCACCCGGGTCCGCGGCGCGGCGCACCATGACCGCGAGGACCTTCTCCACGCCGAGGTGGGCGTCGAGCGGATAGAGCGTGCGGATGAGACCTGTCGTGTTGCACGACGGCACGCGGACGAAGGGCGCGCCGATGCAGTCGGCGTAGTTCGCGGCAGCGTTGAACGAGAGGTTGGTCAGGGAGTGTTCCTCGCCTCCCTGCCAGATCGCCTTCACGCCCGCCTTCTCGTACAGGGGCTTGTAGCCGCTCTCCTCGGGCGTGCAGTCCACGACCAGGTCGGCCTCCTTGAGCAGGTCCTCCAGCGTCCCCGCGGCCTTGAACCCGGCCTTGGCGAACTTCGCGGCGGAGTCCTGGTCGCTCGCGTAGACCGGATAGCCCTTCCGGGCGGCGATCTTCGCCTCGAAGTTGGGCTTCGTCTTCGCGACGCCCACGATCCTCATGTCGTCCTGCAGCGAGACGGCGTCGGCGACACGCTTCCCGATCGTTCCGTATCCGTTGATGGCGATCCTGGCCGGCATGGGAGACCCCACGGGCTCGAACGACCCTGGCACTAAAAAGCTTGTGCGGCTACAGTAAGTTCGGTCACCGGATTCCGGGTTGGACATGGTTCTCCTGGGGTTCAGGCGCGGTGCCGAAAGGCACTTCGCCTCCGAATCGCATGGCGGTGCATGCTCTGCTACTACTGCGAGAACCAAGCCCGTGCGACCTGCCGGTTCTGCGGCGCCGGGGTTTGCAAGAGCCATGTGGCGGCCGCGCGCTTCGCGAGCGGGGGGGCGAGCCCGGACCCCATGAGCGGGTTGCAGCGGTCCGAGTTCGTCGTCGTGAACAACGCAATCTGGTGCGGGCGCTGCCAGGCCCAGTGGTTCGTCGCGCCCCAGTGAGGGCTAGCGCGAGTAGAGATCACGGCGGATCCGTGGCACCATGGCCATGAGGACCGCGGCCTCCGTCAGCGCGTCGCGGTCCATCCGCCGGCCCGTCAGGTAGCCGATGGCCCCGTACTTGGATCCGATTTCCCGGATGCCCGTGATCTCCGCCATGGCCTCCCCCACGGTCTTGCCCGCCTTGACGCGCTCGATCACGGGGGGCGGGTACTCGAACCCGGGGCCGTGTCCCACGGTCACGCGGCCTGCGCGGTCGACCACGGCGCAGTACTGCACGTCCAAGTAGTCGCCCACGGAGGCGTCCCACAGGAGCCCCGCCTCGACCCCCACGCCGAAGTCCGCGTCGGTCAAGGCGGCGCGGGCGCGGTTCATCGCGCCCACGGGCGCCTGCTGGTCCACGGGCTGCTCGGGGACGCCCGTGGCCACGGGCACGGCGGACACCCGGACGCGGTCGAAGAGGTCGCTCAACACGCGGCGCACGGCGCGGACCTTTACCGGATTGTCCGAGCCCACGTGGACGCGGAGCGCCGTCCGCCGCTTCCCGTGCGGATCGATCGCCCCCGTCCGGATGCGGCGCGACTGGACGGGCAAGCCGTCCTCCGCCAGGACCATGGGCACGGCGCGCACCTCGAGGGGGCGCAGGCCCTTCCGCTCGCGGGCTTCGTTGAGCTCCCGGCCGACGTGGGCCCGCTCCGCGGAGACGACCAGGACGTCCAGGTCCGGCCGGTCGTCCGCGGGGCCGAACACGTCGTCGATGGGCTCGACAGAGAACCGGGTCCAGCCTCGGGCCCGGAGGAGCCGCCGCAGGTTCCGCTCCCGGACGCCGTAGGGGTTCACCTCGCGACGCGACTCCCGAGCGAACCGGTCCGACGTGATCCCGATGAGGACCGACTCGGGGCGGAGGCCGAATGCGGCGCCCAGGAGGGCCTTGTGACCGTCGTGCAGGATGTCGAACGTCCCGCCCGTGGCGACCCGCATCCCTCGGCCATCCGGTCCTCGCGATATAAGACTGCCCTACGGGAGCCACCGGCCCTCATGGATGGCGATGAGATCCGAGTACACCGCGAACGCCGTCTGCCGCAGTCCGGGATCCCGCTCCGAGAGGAGGAGCTCCTTCAGCATGTCCGTGCGCACGAGCAGCGCGTTCGAGGTGCCTTCGATGGCGGCCAGGGGATGGTCGAGCGGGAGCTCCTCCACGGACACGGAGACCCGCACCTCGCGACCCTCCTTCCAACCGCGGGCCACCTGCTTCACGCGGCGGCCGAGTGCGCGGGCCTCCTGGACGCGGCCGGCGCGGATTCCCGCGATCCCTTGTCGCGGCACGGCCTCGGGCCGCAGGCGTCCTCCCATGAGGACGTTCGCGAGAAGGCAGGCCTTCACGGTCGCGTCCCACCCTTCGAGGTCCATGGACGGGTCCGTCTCCAGGAACCCCATCCGCCGCGCGGCTTCCACGCCGTCCTCGTAGGAACGCCCGGCCTCCATCTCGGACAGGATGTAGTTGCTCGTGCTGTTCAGGATGCCCTCGAAGGATTCCACGTGGGCGCCGCGCAGCGTCTCTTGGAAGAGGTTGAACACGGGCGCGCCGTCCATGACCGTGCCTTCGCAGCGGAAGCCCACGTGCTTGCGCCGCGCCAAGTCCCGGAGGCGGGCGTAGTGGTAGACCACGGGACCCTTGTTCGCCGTGATCACATGCTTCCCGCTGGTCAGCGCCGCGACGATGCGGTCGAGGGCGGGCTGCTCCGCCGCGATGCGGAGCGGCGTGATCTCGACCACGACGTCCGCGCGGGCCCTGCGCACGTAGGCCACGGAATCCGCCGCGATCGCGCGGCCGCACGAGGTGAGGGGCCGGTCTGCCTCGGCCAGCCGCAGGGCCTTGCGGAGGTCGATTCCCTTCAGGTTCTCCACGCAGCCGTGCCTCCCGGTGAGGATGGCGACCACGTGGGCTTCGAGGCCGAGCTCGCGGCGGAGCTCGCTCCGCCGCTCCAGGAGCAGGCGGGCGAACTCCCGCCCGACGTTGCCGAACCCCACGAGGACCAGACGATGCGCCAGGCTCTCACCGTGCCGCCGGTTCGGGCGGGAAGAACCCCGCGGGGTTAAGTACTCCGCGCGCGTAGGACATCCTTCGGACTCCAGCGGAAACCGGGCCGAAGAATCCACCGAAAGGCGTTTGAAAACTTCTCCGCTCGAGGCCTTCTTTCTACTTGAGAATTCCGTAACCCTTAAATACGAACGACTTCATCCCACGCTTCCAGATGAGAGGGGGCACGCGGAGGCTCGGCGTGGTCGAGAACATCGGCCACGATGGGAGCCTTCTCGTACGCTCGGAGCTCACGGCGGCGAGGGGTGCTGAGGTGTTGGACAAGCGGAACCGCCCCCTCGGCCGCGTGATCCGCGTGTTCGGGCCCGTGAAGGAACCCTTCACGACGGTCCGTCCGTCGGTCCCCGCGGCGCCGTCCCTGGTGGGGGCGGACGTGTTCATCGGTGAGGGAAAGCATGCCCACGAAGAAGATCGAAGAGGCCGAAGAGGTCACTAGGTGCCCCGAGTGCAACTCGGGCCATCTGACGTTCGACTACGAGCGCGGCGAGCTGATCTGCGAGGAGTGCGGGCTCGTCCTGAACGACCAGATGATCGACCAGGGGCCCGAGTGGCGCGCGTTCGATGTGGAGCAGGGCGAGAAGCGCGCGCGCACGGGCGCGCCTATGACGTACACGATCCACGACAAGGGCCTGTCCACGACGATTGGCTGGAAGAACAAGGACTCCTACGGCAAGTCCATCCCGACGCGGAACCGCGCGCAGCTCTACCGCCTTCGGAAGTGGCAGCGCCGCATCCGCGTGAGCAACGCGACGGAGCGCAACCTGGCGTTCGCCCTGAGCGAGTTGGACCGGATGGCGAGCGGCATGGGCCTGCCGCGGAACGTGCGCGAGACGGCGGCCATGGTCTACCGCAAGGCCGTGAACAAGAACCTGATCCGCGGGCGGTCCATCGAGGGCGTCGTCGCCGCGTCCCTGTACGCCGCGTGCCGCCAGTGCAACGTGCCGCGGACGCTCGACGAAATCGCCAACTCGTCCCGCGTGGGCCGGAAGGAGATCGGCCGCACGTACCGGTTCATGACGCGCGAGCTCAAGCTGAAGCTCATGCCCACGAAGCCCCAGGACTACGTCTCCCGATTCTGCTCCGAGCTCAAGCTGAGCGGCGAGGTCCAGTCCAAGGCCGTGGAGATCCTGAAGGACGCGCAGGACAAGGAGCTCACGTCGGGGCGCGGACCCACGGGGGTGTCCGCGGCGGCGATCTACATCGCCTCCATCCTGTGCAACGAGCGCCGGACGCAGCGCGAGGTCGCCGACGTCGCGGGAGTGACCGAGGTCACGATCCGGAACCGCTACAAGGAGCTCACGGAGAAGCTCGGCATCAAGGTCGAGCTCTAGGCACCGGTGAGCTCAGGGAAGGCGCAGACTTCCCCGGATGAGCGGGGTCACGGGCCCGCCCACCTTGATCGTCTTGGCCACCTTGCCTTCGGCCTCCACGCTCAGCTCGATCCGGCTCGCGTGCTTCATCTCAATCCCCTGCTCGACGACGAAGGAGGGCGCGGGGAGGGCGTCGTTCACGGCGAGGTAGGCGCCGCAGGCCCCCGCGGCGCTCCCCGTGGCGGGGTCCTCCCGGATGCCGTCCTGCGGGGAGAACGCGCGCGCATGGACCTGGACCGCGGGGTCCGTGGTTTCGAGGGAGAAGACGTACGCGAGGTGGTGGGGGCCGAGCCTCGCCAGGAACCGCGCCAGCGCGCGCATGTCGTAGTCGATCTCCTGGACGAGCTCGAGGGAGCGCATGGGGACCTGGAGGGCAGGGAGGCCCGTGGACGCGACCTGGGGCTTCATCTTGCCGATGCCGATGTCGCGAGGCCGGACGCTGAGCGCCTTGGCGAGCCCCTCGACGGAGGTCAGCGGCTTGTCCACGCTCGGCTCGCCCTGGGTCATGACGACCTTGCGGATCTGGCCGCTCTCGACGAACAGCTCAAGGGGAAGCACCCCGATCTCGAGCTCCTGGTAGACCACGCTGCGACCCTCAGGCTTCGGGACGAGCCCCTCGAGGGCCGCGACGTAGGCCGTGCCTAGGGACGGATGGCCCGCGAAGGGAATCTCGCCGCCCGGGGTGAAGATCCGGTTGCGGTAGTGGGCGGCGGGGTTCGTAGGTGGGGTGACGAACGTGGTCTCGGAAAGGTTCATCTCCCGGGCGATGCCCTCCATCTCCTCCTTGGACAGGCCCGTCGCCCGGGGGAACACGGCGAGGGGGTTCCCCTGGAGGGGCTTCTCCGTGAACACGTCGACGCGCCAGAAGTCGAAGAAGCGCTCGGCCATGGCGACCGCCCGAGGACACGGGGATGCGTGGGATGGGTAATAGGACTTGCCGTCAGGGTTTTAGCCTCCCGGCGCTTCGATCGCCGGGCCATGGGAAGAATGGAGACTCCGACCGGACGCCGTCGTGCCAACCTGGAGATCCGGGATCCCCGGGTCTCCGAGCGCGCGCAGCGCTTCCCGGAGAGCGTGATCCGGGAGATGACCCGCGTGGCCGAGGCTCGGGGAGCGGTCAACCTGTCCCAAGGCTTCCCGGACTTCGACCCACCGCGGGAGCTCGTCGACGCGGCCAAGCGTGCCCTGGAGAACGGCTACAACCAGTACTCGACCACGTGGGGAGCGCCCGAGCTCCGGAACGCGATCGCGCGGAAGGCGAAGGCGTTCAACGGAATCGACGCGGACCCCGAGGCGAACCTCGTGGTCACCTGCGGCTCCACGGAGGCCATGATGGCCGCCCTGCTCTCCATCGTGAACCCGGGCGACGAGGTCGTCGTCTTCGAGCCCTTCTACGAGAACTACGGGCCGGACGCGGTCATGAGCGGCGCCGTCCCGCGGTACGTGCGCATGGCGTGGCCCGACTGGCGGATCGACGAGGAGGCGCTCAAAGCCGCCTTCACCCCGAAGACCAAGGCGATCATCGTGAACACGCCGAACAACCCGACGGGCAAGGTCTTCTCCCCGGGCGAGATGAAGCTCCTGGCAGACCTGTGCGCGGACCACGATGCGGTGGCCGTGACGGACGAGATCTACGAGCACATCGTCTACGACGGGATGCGCCACATTTCCCTGGCCGGTCTGTCCGACATGGCGGAGCGGACGATCACGATCAGCGGCCTCTCCAAGACGTACAGCGCCACGGGGTGGCGCGTGGGCTGGGCCATCGCCCCGAAGCCGCTCGCGGACGCCATGCGTCGGATCCACGACTTCCTCACGGTGGGCGCACCCCACCCGTTCCAGATCGGAGCCGTGGCCGCGCTCGCGCTGCCCGACGCGTACTATGCGAATCTGGCCCGGATGTACCGGGCCAAGCGCGACCGCTTCGTGCGCGGTTTGCAGGAGGCCGGCCTGGAGTGCCGCGCCCCGGACGGCGCTTACTACGTCATGGCCGACTTCTCGCGGTTCCCTTTCGAGGACGACTGGACGTTCGCCATGTACCTCGTGGAGAAGATCGGCGTCGCGACAGTCCCCGGGAGCAGCTTCTACGGCAATCCCGCGGACGGCGCCCGCTACGTGCGGTTCATGTTCTCCAAGAAGGACGAGACGCTCGAGGAAGCCCTGCGGCGCCTGGAGCCGCTGAAGGACCTGCGGTAGGTCTTTGGCGTTTCGCGCCATCGCGGGCCCGATGCCGCGCGACGCGAGCGTCCTCCTGATGGGGGGTCGCATCTTCACCGCCTCGAGGCACCGGCCCTGGGTCCGCGCGCTCGCGGTCCGCGGGGATCGTCTGGTCGCCGCGGGGAGCGAGGCGCAGGCGGAACGATGGGCGGGCCGCGCGACCCGCCGGATCGATCTCCGGGGGCACGTGGTCGTCCCGGGATTCATCGACGCCCACACGCACATGTGCGATGCGGCGGCCGAACTCCGTTGGGTGCCGCTCGCGGGAACGAGGGGCCTCGCCGAAGCCGTCGACCGCCTGAAGGCGGCCGCCGCGGCGAGGCCCTCCGGCGCCTGGGTCCTGGGAACGGGCTGGGACGAGGCGAAGTGGCCCGAGCGGCGCTATCCGACGCGAGAAGACCTCGACCGGGCGTCGTCGGACCATCCCGTCGTCGCACGACGGGTCGATAGCCACCTGGCTTCCGTGAACTCCGCGGCCCTGGGTCGGGCGGAGCATCTCATAGAGTTGCGGGGCTTCGAGACGGACACGGCGGGGCGCCCCACGGGCATCCTCAAGGAGGACGCATTTGCCTCGTTCGCGAAGCAGTACGGGACCGGTGAGGACGGGGTGGAGCGCGGTCTGCCCGCGGTGGGGCGCCAAGGCCACCGCCTGGGAATCACCTCGATCCACGATATCGTCGATCATGCGGGCTGGCGTGCGTATCAACGGGCCAGGAGGGCCGGCCGTCTCCGGCTCCGCGTCTACGCCATGCCGCGGGACGCCCTGCTCCCTGGCCTCGTGGCGTCTGGTGCCATGACGGGGCTGGGAGACGACTGGCTCCGCCTCGGCGCGATCAAGATCTTCTCCGACGGATCCCTGGGAGCGTACACGGCCGCGCTGGGCGACGACTACGCTGGGCGCCCGGGCGACCGGGGCCTCCTCGTGCACAGCCCCGCGGAGCTCCGTCAGATCCTCCGCACGGCTCAGGGGGCGGGCTTCCAGACGGCCACCCATGCGCTCGGTGACGAGGCCATCCGGCAGGTCGTGGCCGCCCTTGAGGACGTGCTGCAATCCGGGCCGAGGAAGGGCGCGCGCCACCGGATCGAGCATTACGAGCTCCCGGACGAGGACGTCCTGCGGCGGACGAAGGCGGCCGGTCTGGTCGTCTGTGCCCAACCCAACTTCGTGGGGCAATGGAGCGGCCCCGGGGACGTGTACGAGACGCGCCTCGGACCCGCGCGGGCAACGCGGAACAACCCGTACCGCCGCATCCTGCGGAGAGGGATCCCACTGGCCTTCGGCTCGGACGGGATGCCCTACGGGCCGCTCTACGGCATCCACTCCGCCGTGAACGGGTACTTCGAAGACCAGCGCATCTCCGCGGAGGACGCGGTCCGCGCATACACCGCGGGAGGCGCCTTTGCCTCGTTCCAGGAAGCGGCCAAGGGGACGTTGGAGGCGGGCAAGCTCGCGGACTTCGTCGTCCTCGAGGGCGATCCGTTCGCCGACCCGGCCCGCATCGGACGATGCCGCGTCGCGTCCACATGGATCGGCGGGACCTGCGTGTACGGAGCGCGGCCGCGGCACTGATGCGGGCCAAGGCTCATGAACGGGGGTCGCCCATTGGGGTCTGCCCAAACAAGACCTGACGCGCGGCCCCTCGAGGGCCGGCGTCGTTCTTTCCCCTCACTCGCGCGGCGCATTCACCTGGGACACGAAGACGCGGTGGATGCTCCCCCACATCTTGCCGCTTCGGGGCAGCTTGTTCTCGAAGTTGTTGATGCTCGCCCAGGCCTCGAACGCGGCCTTGGTGGGCCGGTCGTACTTTCCGGACAGAGGTCCGTGGTAGAAGCCGAGACGCGTCAGCCCGCGCTGCAACTCCCGGACGAGGGACGGCGTCAACGGGACCACGTCGGCCGGGTTCTCCCGGTTCAGCAGGGTCACGTCGTAGATGTTGAAGACCCGGGTGAGCTCTTCGATGGGCACGGGGTGGTCGTCCACGCGGACATCGATCCAGCGATCGTTGAGCCCGCCGTAGCCGCCCTTGGGCCGGACCACGACGAGGGCCGCGGACTGCTGGCCGCGCTTGTCACCGCCCGCTTTCTGGCCGGCATGGAGCGCGGCGAGCAGGCGGACCGGAAGGTCGCCCTCCGTGGACTCGAAAGCGCGGGCCATTCCCTTGACGACCGCCTCGCCCGCGAGGATGTTCCCCTGGCACGCATAGTTCCGGCCGACGACGTGTCCCGCCCACTCGAAGCAGTCGTCCCCTGTGAAGGACGCGGCACGGCCGCGTGCGTCGATCACGCCCACCTGGCGCTGGGCCGCCATGGCGTCGTTCTTCGTAAGGCGCTGAATGACGTCCTTCGGATGCAAACCTCGCTTCAGGAGCGCGAGCCCCCGCGGACCGTACGCTGTGTTCGCGTACGACTGCGTGGCCACCGCGCCGACGCCCGCCTGGGCCCAAGGCACGACGGACCCGACCGCGACGAAACGGGACTCGACGGCGACCCCCAGGTCCTTCGTCCTCGGGTCGAACGCGACGATGCTGAACGTGGAGGGCCGGGGCTGCGCCATGGGACTGGTACCCGAACCCCCGGAACCGTATTTCAAGGAGCCGCCGGCATCCTTATCCTCGACGACGATTCCGGGGGCCGCGTGAACGTCCTCCTCGACCTCTGGGGCGTGCTGCTCGATTCGGACCGTATGCAGCGCGAGTACGGCCGGGAACTCGCGCGGCGGATGGCGGAGCGATTCGGCGGCGCGGAGGATCGCTGGTTGCGCGCGCACACGGCCGCGTGGATGGAGTACGTGGCCCGGATCGAGTCCGCGGACTGGAGCCGCCAGTCCTGGTCCAAGACCGTGGATCGGCTGGACGGGGAATTCGCCGTGGGCATCCTCGAACGGATGGAGGTTTCCTGGCGTCCCCCCGATCCGGTCCGTTTCTCCATGGAACTCGACCGGGATGTCCTGTCCCGGATCGACGCGCGCTTCCCGGATGCCCGCACCGCCGTCGAGCGATTGCGGTCCGCGGGGCACAAGGTGTATGTCGCGACCCAGGCCACGGACGCGAACGCCCGCGGCGCGCTGACGGGCGCGGGACTCTTGGGATTCTTGGACGGTTTGTTCACGGGGACGAGCCAGGATGCATCGAAGTCCCAGGCGGAATATTGGCATCGCGTGCGAGGCGCGCTCGACCGGGGGACCGCGCCGGGCGTCGTCGTGGACGACCGTGCGGACTACCTCGCGGCCGCGAAGTCGGCAGGGTTCGTCGCCCTCCTCCTCGACCGTGACGAAATCTACCGAGCGGAGACCGTGCCGTCCCACGTCAGGGCCACCCTTCGGAACCTCGCGGGGTTGCCCCAGTTCGTCGACGTCCTCGAGCACGAGGGAAATACCTCCACCTAGAGGCACGGACCTAGGATGGGGCGGAGGCCCGTCTACGGTCGCACGCGCTCCAGCTTCACGTAGCGCACCTCGTCGCCGACCTCGCCGAAGAGAATCTGCTTCTTCACCCCGTGCGCGAGGCGCACCGCGCGGCTGATCTCCGGCCACGCGCCCCGGTGTCCCTTGGGCACCACGTGGACGAGGTACTTCGCGTGGTGGACCTCGGGGTCGCCCTCGTACGCCCGGAAGTGGGCTCCGTACTTGAAGCCCGTTTTGGAGATGACGCCCCGCGCGGTGAGGTCCTCGTAGGCACGCAGCCGGAGGGCGAAGTCGGGCTGGACGGCCTTCGCCTCCCTCAGGAGCCGAGGAAGGCGGATGGGGCGGTCCGTGTCTGCGTTCCGCACCTCGATGAGCCCGGCCTGGAGGAGGAACGCGGTCTCCAAGAGGCTAAGCTGGAGGCGACGGCCCACGATCTTGCCGTAGTAGCCCGCCTCATGGAGACGCCTTGCCTGCTCCTCGTCGAGCACGACCGCGCGGTCCCCTTGGAAGTAGGCGAGCACCTTCTCCGGGACCACGGGCGAGGGGCGGTGCCCGCGGGGGGCCGCCTCGCGGACCGCATAGTATGTCACGTCGGACTCCTCGTCGACGAGTCCCAGGAGGAGCGCCTTCCGGACGGAGGCTGCTTCCTCTGCGCGTTGGAGGAGCTCGGCGAGGTCGAACACGGCGCGTTCGCTCAGGGCCCGCACCCAGTACTTGCTCGGCGTCTTCCGCGGCGCGCCGCCGCGCGGGAGCACATGGAAGTCCACGGGCCCCTCTTGGGGTTCGACGACGTAGCCGCGCTGGCGCAGGTCGCGGTACACCAGGTACCGGATTTCGAATGCCCCGCCCTCGGCCCCCGCGGCGCGGAAGAGCGCTCCGAGGGACACGGGTCGGCCGTTCCGCCGGACCGTGAGCCGATCGGCCTCCACGAGGTACACAGCCTCCAGGAGGGACAGGTCGAGGCCGCCTCCCGAGCGGGGCGCGCCGAAGTAGCCACGGTTGTACAGGGTGCTCGCCTCCGCCGGATCGTCCACGGAGACGCGGTCCTCGCGGAGTTCCCCCGCCATCGCACGGCGAACGCCGCGCCGTCGATAAAGGGTTCGGAGCCGAGCCGCCGACCACGAGGCGATGCCCGCTCCCCTAGAACGGGTGCGGGGCATTTATATAGAAGTACTCTTGTTGTCAATCACCGTGAAGCGGGACCAGCTCATCGACTCCGTCCGAGACGTCCTCGCCAAGACGGGTTTCTTCCTCTCGGAGCCTCACGGGGAGCGCGGGCTGTGCTTCGACTTCGTCGCGCGCCGGGACAACCTCCTCCTGATCGTGAAGGTCCTCCAGAACGTGGACGCCTTGAACAAGGCGACCGCGGAAGAACTCAAGAACATCGCGCGCAGCCTGCGTGGGTCGCCCGTGGTCATCGGGGACCGCACGGGAACAGGCGGCCTCGAAGACGGCGTGATCTACAGCCGGTTCGGCGTGCCCATCCTCTCGCGCAAGACGTTCCTCGACTTCTTCCAGGAGGGCGTCCCGCCGTTCATCTACTCGGCCCCGGGGGGCCTCTATGTGAAGCTGGACACGGACTCCTTGCGCAGGATCCGCGAGCAGGGCCAGCTCTCCCTGGGCACGCTCGCGGAGATCGCGGGCGTCTCCCGGCGCACGATCCAGATGTACCTGGAGGGGATGTCCGCTTCCATCGATGTGGCCGCGCGCCTCGAGCAGTTCCTCCACGAACCCCTGGTCCTCCCCGTGGACCCGTTCGCCTTCCTCTCCTCGGAGGAGGCGGTCCCCCCGGCCGCCGCGCAGCTCGAGGCATTCGAGCGCGAGCTGTTCCAGCGCCTGGAGCGCCTCGGATACAACGTCCTGCCCACCGTGCGCAGCCCCTTCGACGGGCTCGCGCGCCATGAGGAGCGGACGTACCTGGCCGGCGTGGAGTCGGCCGACACGAAGCTGGAGCAGAAGGCGACCATCGTGTCCAACATCGGCCGGGTCGTCGAGAAGGACGCGGTCATGTTCGTCGAGCGCCGGACGATCCGCCTCAGCATCCAGGGCCTTCCTGTGATCGCGAGGGAGGAGCTCCGCAAGGTGAAGAACCGCGACGCCGTGGAGGACCTCATCGCGGAGAGGAAAGGCTGATGGACGAGGTCCGCCTCGGCGGGGCCTCCGTGTCCATCCTCCCCGTCGTCCGGGGGCTCCCGAGCGAGGGCGACGCCGTCGCCCGGGCCATCGATGCCTTGCATCCGGACCGGGTTGCCCTGAGCGTGTCCCCTGAGGAGCTGGAGACCCTCCGCACGTACGGGGGCGGGAATCTCGAGGCGGGGACCACGGAGGAGGAGGCGTACGTGGCCGGGCTCTCCACGTGGGAGGAACCCGTGATGCCTCCCCCCTGCTTCACGCAGGCCGTGGCCGCGGCCCTCGGCCGGAACATACCCCTCGATGCGATCGACATGGGGGAGGATGCCTACACGGACGCGTACACCGCGTGGGTCTCCACCATGGAGCTGCTCCTCCAGGGGCGGATGGAGAGCCGGCTACTCAAGAAGCGGTTCCGCGTGTCCACGCCGCAGGAGTTCGCCGTGGCGTGGGACGCCGAGGTCAACCGGACCGTGGGCTTCGCTCGGCTCCAGAAGGAGCGGGAGAAGTTCATGGCGTCGCGGTTGCAGGAGATCGCCCGGGACGCCCCTCGAGTCCTCGCCGTGATCGAGGTGGAAAGGGTAAAAGGGGTGCTAGCCGCGCTGCGCGGTTAGCGACCCACGTACTGCGAGTTCGTGCTGGCCCCGAGGACGAGGCTGTAGATGGGGACGCCCGTGTTGTCGACCTGGACGGCGTAGGTCCACGTGGTTCCGCCGCCGATGTTCTCCCATATGAAGACGCCGCCTCCGTTCGTGCCGATAGCCACGTCGTCCCAGCCATCGCCGTTGATGTCACCCACGCCGAAGGCCGTGATCGTGGAGCTCGGGGTGAAGACGGGCAGGCTGCTCAGGACCACCGTGTTCGCGATGCTGCCGCGGATGATCCGCACGGTCGTACCGAAGGCCAGGGCGATTTGCAGGCTGCCGGACGCCGCGGTGAAGTTGCCGAAGCGCACTCCGACGATCGAGAACCCGCCGTCGAAGTACCAAGCGCCCGCGCCGGCGAGGGTCAGGCCACCGGCACTGCCCATGTACTTGAAGACGTTCCCGTTCGCGGTGCCCACGACCAGGTCGGCGTAGAAGTCGAAGTTCTGGTCCTGGGCGTCGATGCTATTTATGGCGGACGTGTCGCCGGGGTTGGTCAGGGTGACCCCCGTGGTCCCCGCCGGCGTGTTCGCGTTGATCGTCATGTAGTCCACGTACAGGTTGTCCAGGTTCGTGTCCCCGACGATCCGGTTCGTGTCCAAGACGCGGACCCATACCGTCTGGCCCGCGACCGTGCTCGGGAGGGCGAACTGGTAGTTCGCGTCGGAGCCTGCGTTCACCGTGAACATGGTCGTGTACGTCCCCGTCGTGGGATCGGCGCCGACCACGTTCGTCGAGTACGCGAACGTGAAGTTGTCGTAGTCCGGTGCGGCGTTGTACCCCGTCTCGTGCCCGTACACCTTGAACGTGAAGCTCGTCCCCAGGCGCGTGGGCAGCGGGGCCATCCGCCAGTATTGCGTCAGCGCGCTCGTCGCGCCCGCCTGGGAGGTCCACGCCAGCTGGACGTTGTCGAAGCCGCCCACGGACTGCGAACCCGCGCCGCCCGCGTAGGACGCGTACATCGCCACCTTCAGGTAGTACGTGCCGGGACTCGGAACGCGCCCCGTGATTGCGAAGTTGGCCAGCGGGGTCCAGCCGCGGACGGTCGTGATGGCCCCGGAGGTCCAGCAGGGTCCCGAGCCGGACGACACGCAGTTGGAGGGCACCAGCGGCGGGGCGCCGTTCGTCGTGTCCACGAAGGCGTAGAACGTCACCCCACTCGTGGCCCCGTACGCGGTCAGGTCATAGTTGAGGGACAGGTTCACCGTGAACGTGGGCGATCCGCTGACCGTGAAGGCCTGGTACCAGTATCCTGCCACGGTCTGGCCCGCGACGGAGGGCGTCGTGATCTGCACGTAGGAGTTGGGGTTGCCGCCCGTGCTCTGCGACGCACCCGTGGCTCCGTTGTACGCGCTCGCGAAGGTCCAGCCCGACGCGGACGTGTCCATGCCCGGGTTGGTGCTCCCGCCCGTCTGGAGCGGGATGTTCAGCAAGGCTTCACGGAGGCTCTCGTAGCTCCCATCCTGGGCGTACGTCGAGAGGTACGTCCCGGACGTGATGTTGCCCGTGGCCGTGGTCTCGGCGACCGCGAACCAGTTGTCGTCGATCCCCGTGTTCTGGAAGCGGCCGTAGCCAAGGTTCGGATAGTACTTCAGGTAGCCGCCCGCCCCGCCCACCGCAATGTCGTTCCACCCGTCGCCGTTGAAGTCCCCCACGCTGATGCCGTTGATCTGGGAGCCCGTGGTGGGCTGGTGGACGAAGACCGTGGACCAGTTCCCGTTGTTCGCGTAGTACCAGATCCAGCCGTTCGTGCCGCCGCAGATGACCTCGGGAAGACCGTCGCCGGTCAGGTCGCCCGTCGTAATCGCGTCGCAGGCCACGGCGGGTGTGTCATGGTACACAGGGAGGTAGACGACGGCGCCGGTCGCATCGACGGCGCGGCGGTAGATCTCCACGGCGTACCCGGACTTCGCCCCGAAGCTCTCCGCGGCCCCGAGCGTCCCGTCGTGCCAGAAGTCCCCGAAGGCGACCTGGACATTGTTGGAGCTCGGGCACGTGCTTCCGGATCCCGCGACGCCCGAGATGGACGTCCCGGCGTAGCAGTAGTCGACCCGGAGCTTCTTCCACAGGTCGAAGCCGTTGTAGTCCTGGTAGAAGTAGGCGTAGTCCTTCGTGCCCCAGGCGCTGTTCGTGCCCTCCGTGTTGCCCGTCAGGATGTCCATCTTGTAGAGAGGAGCCTGGACGACGATCTGGCCCGAGACGCTCGCGTAGGACTCATCGAAGTCTCGGATCGAGGAGATGGTCAGCGCGTAGTTCTGCAGCCCGGCGACCCACGGGTCCTGGTTCACGCGGGCGAGGTTGATGGCGAACCGGTAGCTCGTCGAGCCGCCGTCGCTCCAGATCGCGATGACCGAGCTCCCGCAGGATCCGACGGGCGGACAGATAGGCAAGTTGGAGTAGATACCGTTGGTCGGCGCCCGGTTCAGTTCCTGGCCGCCCGCGAAGTCCTGGATCAGGATGTTGCCGAAGAGGACCTGGCCGCCCGTCTCGCCCGTGTTGTTCAGGTTCACCGTGAGCATGTTCACCTGCACGTACACGATCGCGGTCGAGCTGAACTGGCTCGCAGGATGGATGAAGTACGGGTCCGAGAACGTCTGGATGGACGGGAACGTCCGAAGGGTCCCGGTGTTCGAGGTGATGTTGATGGAGTCCGTGGTCGTGAAGCGGTCATTCGCGCTGTCCGTCAGGAGGACGGAGAGCGGATAGTTCGCGAAGTAGTAGTACCGCGGGTACTGGGGCGGGGTCGTGTAGAAGTTCGTCCCCACGGTCGCCGCGTCGTTCAGCTTGAACCGGTACGTGTAGATGTAGTACCCGTTCACGAACTGGAAGAAGCTGAACGCGGAGGTCGTGGAGGGCAGGCTCGCAGGGCCTACGGTCTTCGAGACCCCGTAGACGACGTCCTGAGCCGGGTTGCCGCTGAACGGGTCCAGGAGGTGGAACTGGTTCACGCCGAAGACGTTCTGCAGGCTCAGGCTGCCCACGACGAGGACCACGGTCTCCCCGCCCTTGAAGGTCCGGCTGGGGGTGGCCGCATACCCGTACGTGTCCCACTGGGTTGCGTTGAAGATGTTGTACCCCTGGTTGCCGTTCCAGCGCAGGTTGGGCGGACGGCCGCTGCCGCCGTAGCCCGTGCCGTTGCCCTGGGTCGTGGTGCCAGGCAACACATGGAGGATCATCCGGGTCGTCGTCGTGTGGCCCTTGATGTCCGTCGCGTTGAGCAGGACGAGGGACCCGTCCATGCCCGAGTAGGCGTAGCCCGTGCACGCGTTGTCGTACATGCTGAAGATTCCGTCGTTGGCCGACGCGTCGCCGTGGGCCGGGGAGCCGTCGTCATACATCGGCTTCGCGCAGTTCGGGGCGCCCGCCCGGCCGTACCAGTACGTGACCGTCGCGGTGACCGTGGCCACGGGGTTGTCCGGGGACGAGATCTGGGCGAGGATGAAGAACCCCTTACCGGTGACCGGGGTGATTGGCGTGCCCGAGCTGGACTGGGACGCCCACACGTTCACGAACACGGGGGGCCGCGTGCCCGTGGGCGGGTTGAGCGTCGCGCTCCAGACGACCAGGCTCCGCGTGAGGTCCACGATGGTCACGCTGATCGTATCTTGGACCCGGTACGAGGTGTTGTAGTAGGAGAACCGCTGGCCCACGCTCCAAGCCGTGCCGGGGCCGTCCAGCAATCCGTACTTGGTCGTTCCCGAGACGGTGCGGAACGTGGCGAGATGGACCACGCTCGTGGACGGCGGCGCGCTCCCTTTCTGATCCGTGATGTAGAGGACCGTCTCGCCGGCGGGCAGGGACTCGCCGCCGACATGGGTCAGGTTGATCCAGTCACCCGCCTCGAGCCCCCCGTCGTACTGGGGGATGAGGCTGCTCTGGATGTCCACGCGCGTCTGGGCGACGGGCGTCGGGATGCTCGAGACCCAGATGATGATCGTGGAGAACAGGACCACGGTCATGGCCAGGATGAGGATCGTGCCGACGACTTCCGAAACGCCCGATTCGTCTTCTCGCAGGACGACTTTCATGGAGTGGCCTCCCGGTGGGCGGGGAGAACAGCGGCTCACGCGACCCCACGCTATATAAAAGCATCGCGGTAGTTACCGTGCGCTGATAGCAGCGGTCCATTTGGACCGAGAAATCTCCAGGAATCTCATGCGGGTGGGCTCGTGATTCTCACGTCGGCGGAACGGATCCTCGTGCATCTGCACGGGCAGTGGAACGTGCGGGAGCCGGGTCGCGAGATGACCCAGGCGGGCATCGCGGAGGGCGCCCATGTCCTGCGCAGCCACGTGCCGCGGAGCCTCAAGGTGCTCCTCGAGGAGGGGCTCGTGGAGCAGCGCGAGGCGCGTCTCCTCGGCCGCGCGCGGCGCACCGCGATCTACGCCCTGACGCCGTCCGGCGTGGCTCGTGCCCGCGAGCTCCTCGAGACGGCCGATCGGCGGGAGGTGGAGGTGGACGGCCGGAGGACGACCCTGGGCGAGGCGAGACGCGGACTGGGCCTCTCCCCCGTCGAAGCGCTGGCCTCCGTGGACGCGCATGGCCGCCTATCGGGCCACCCGCCCCCGACGGACGAAGGGACCCTGCTGCAGCGGGAGGACGACCTCGCGTTCCTGCGGCGATGGAAGACGGGCGGCGCGCGCGTCGCAGTCGTCTACGGGCCTCGGGGGATGGGAAAGACGGCGCTCGCCCGTGCGTTCGCCCGGGCGATCCCCCACCCCGTGTGGGTCGACCTCCGGCCCGAGGACACCCTGGAGACGTTCGCCGCCGCGGTGGGCGAAGCGGGTGGCACGGAGGCGGAGGATCCGAGGGATCCGGCCTCCGTGGCCCAGGCCCTCGTGGCCGGCCTCGCGGCCGGGGCCCCGCTCGCGGTCCTGGACGGCTACGGCGAGGTCCCCGAGGGCATCGTGGACACGCTCCGCGCGCTCATGCGGACCACCCCCGAGCTCGCGAACCTGAAGCTCCTCGTCCTCGCCCAGGAGACGACGCCCGCCTACTGCCGGTTCTACGGCGAGGCGGAGCGTCGGGCGGGGTCCGTGGTCGAGCGGCACCTGAGGGGACTGGACCTCGACGGGTGCCGACGGATGCTCGGCAACCCGGCGATTCCCGACGAGGACCTTCGGCGAATCTACCTCCTCACGAAGGGGTGTCCGCTGTACCTCCAATACATCCGCGAAGGCGACGAGTACGGGCTGCGACAGAACAGCCGGTTCACGAAGGCCGAGATCCGCCTCCTGCTCTACTCGGGCCGCGCGGGGACGTGACCCGAGGATCACTCGGCGGACACCGAGGACGCGGCAGCCGGTGCGGGTTCCGTGGAGGACGCCCGCAGCACGTACAGGAGCTGTGCGATCTCTCCCGCGGCATTTCGGACCGGGACGGCCAGGACCTCGCTGGCGACATGGCCTCCGTCCCGCGCGCGGAGCCGCAGGCGCTTCGCGGCGGGCGACGGGGACGACGCATCCCGGGTCCACCCGACGCTCGCCTGGGCCTCCGTGATGTCGAAGACCTCGTGGGCGGGGCGGCCGCGCACCTCGGCGCTCTGCCAGCCCAGAAGGTTCTCGGCCGAGGGATCGAGTCCGAGGACGCGGAAATCGCGGTCGAGCACGATGACCCCGTCGGCCAGGGAGCGCGCGAGCGCCTCGAAACGTCTCCGCTCCAGGTCCAGGGACTCCATCCGGAAGGCCCCATCCAAGGCGACCGCGAGGGACGTGGCGATCCCCTGGGCCACGTTGATCTCCTTGGAGGTGAAGTAGTGGCTCTGGGCCGAGTGGTCCAGCCACAGGATGCCGAGGACGCGCCCGCGGCAGACCAGGGGGACGAGGAGGGCCGCGTGCATGCCGAGCCTCTTCACAACGGCCGGCGGAAGGGCTGCGTCCCGGGAATCCGGCTTCACCAGGGCGGGCAGGTGGAGGGCGACGAGACGCTGGGCGAGGCGCGGCATGTCTGACTCGGCGATCCGCAGGTCCACGAACGGCGTGCCCGGGGCACCGGGGCCGAAGGAAGCCGCGGTGCGGAACTCCCGCGCGGGCTCGTCGTACAGGAGCACGGCGCATCGGTCCACCCGGAGAAGGCTGGGGGCGACACGGACCACGGACTCGAGCATCTCCTCCGTATCGGTGAGATCGCCGACCATCCCGGCGATCCCGAGCAGCGCGGCGAGGATCTGGGTCTCGCCGATCTCCTCCGGCAGGGACAAGCGTCCGGCCCACGCCGGCTCCATCGTAAAGAACGTTTGCGGTTGGTTATCAGGTCGGGGGACGACCGCGAAACGCCTTTACGGTGGGCGGGCATGGCCGCGGCGTGGCGTATGTGCGCGTCTTCCTCGCCGTCCTCGGCGTGATCTTCGCCGTCGCCGGCCTGTTCGTGGGCTGGACGTACGACTCGCTCGCGGGCCTGGCCATCCTGCTCCTCGGCGCGTTCCTCCTGTTCCTCCCGCTCATCTCCTACCGCTCGGACGACTGAGGCGGGGCGCATGGTTTAAGTGCCTCCCTCCCTTGGTCCGGCACGTGTACCGCGTCTTCCGCGTTCCCGCGAACCAGCTGTCGGCCGTCGATCTCGTCTACCGGGACAACTTGGCGGGCCGCCAGAGCATCACGGTGCGCGAGGCCCGCACCCTGGGCCTAAGCGGGGAGGGGAACCTCGTCCTGATCGAGGGCAGCGAGGATGGTGTCGGCCGGGCGGAGGCCCTGCTCAAGGAGCACGCCACGGCCCTGACCGGGGCCGAAGCGGAGAGCGCGTATCGCGCGTTCCGGGCGCAGGACGACGAAGCGGCCTCCGGCCTGGGGCTCGTCTTCGGCGGCTAGGCCCTAGGCGAACAACCGCTCGCCCTCGGACATCCGGTCCTCGGGGGGCGGGAGCGGGTCGAGTTCCCTCTGGAGCCACGCGACCAGCCGCGGGTTGGCCGCCCGGGCGTTCAGGAACACGACGAGGGATCCGCCCCGCATGGTGACCACGTCGTGGAGGTCGGCCAGGGCACGCTGGACCCGCTCCGCGCCGTTGTGGAGGATCAGATGCTCGAGGCAGTCGACGAGCACCACGCCGTCCGGGGACGCCTCGAGGAACCGGGTGGCATGGGAGCGGAGGTCGCCGAGGCGCTTGGGATCCACGCTGTCGGGCGTCCCGGACAGGGAGGTGACCCGGAGAAGACGCCCACCGGAGGGCGGTACGTCGGACGTCCGGTCCGTGATCCAGAAGCACGGCTTCCCGGCGTCCGCTACGGACCGGAGGAAGGCGGCGGCTGCATCCGCGGGCCCCAGGGCGATGTAGCCGAGGCCCCGCTCGAGGTGCGGGACGATGGGTTCTCCCCCCTAATGCAGAGCAGAAGGGCGGGCGTCCATGACGCTGCGCCGGCATAAAGCCGGCGGTCGGGTTCGCCTGACCGAGAATCGTGCGCGCTCAGAGCGACTTGATCTTGTCCGCCACGAAGGTCCGGATCTCGGGGTCGTCCGGGATGGTCAGAGACCGCTTGAACCGCTCCGTCTTGTCCGGGAGGTAGTATCCCCGGGAGACGGAGATGAACTCGTTGGTGCCCTCCGCGGTCGTCGCCCGCTTCCGGGCAATCTCCAGGAAGTTGTTTCGCCCGAAGTTAATTTTCTCCGCCCGAATCGTCTCAAACTTCACGTCCGCGCTCCGTCTGCCTCTGTCTTCCTCTTCCATTCCGACGCCTCCATGACCGAGGGCTTCGCTCCCGCCGGGACGCGGGGACGCGCGGAACGGTCGCACGCAATATAAACGTTCCCGGTCGCCCGCGCGGGCCCATGACGGAGTCAACGGCAGACATGGCGCACGGAGAGTGAGGGGCCGAGCGCGTCACGGGAGCAATACCCAATCCGTTAAATAGCGGGCTCCCATCGTATCGACATCCATGGTCTGCCCACGCTGTGGGGCCGCGTTTGAAGGGAATTTCTGTCCGCGCTGCGGCACGCCGGCTCCCCGGCCGGTCCCCGCCGCGGCCGCACCGGGCATCGTGTGTCCGCGGTGCGGCATGCCCTTCCAGGGCAACTTCTGTCCGCGCTGCGGCCTGCCCGTCGGGATGGCCGCGTATCCCATGCCCCTCCGACCCGGACCGTCTTCCGGGACGCGGAGCACCCTCTCCGTGCTTTGGATCCTCGCCCTCGTCGGGTTCTTCATCTTCATCGCCACGAACTTCGCGGGCCTCCTCCTGAGCCCCGCCTACATCGTGCCCGGGATCCAGGGCATCGCCTCGGGGCAGAACGCGAACCAGGCCTTCACCACAGGAATCGCCAACTGGACGTTCCAAGCGCTCAACGCGTCCGCCGCGACGTCGACGTACGTTCCGACCGGCGGCCCCTCGGGCGGCTACGTCCAGATGACCCTTCCCGCGGGGAACGCGGGCGGCGAATGGGTGCAGGCCGTACCGATTCACGGCTCCCCGCCGTACGCGGGCGAGGTCCACCTGGACCTCCGCGTGCAGGCGGGCCCGTCCCTCACGGGTGTGGTGCTCGCCGCCCTCGAGCCCTCGCCTACGGGAATCGACATGGCCCATGCGGCCGTCTTCTGGGTCAACGGGAGCACCCCGTGGGCCCCGACCCCGGACCTCGACGTGAGCGCGACCGTCACGAATGCGGGCACGTACTACCTCAAGGTCGCCTTCATCGCCCTGGCGAACAGCGGGACCACCACGGTGTCCTTCGACAACGTCCACCTGGGCTGGGCCACGGACGCCGCATTCTACTTCTACCTGCCCCTCCCGCTCCCCCTGCTGCTCTACATCTCTCAGGACCCCGGCCCGTTCCTCGGGTACTACGCGTTCATCGTCGTGGCCATCGCGGCCGCCGCGGTCTGGTACGCGTGGCGTGATCGGCACCTCACGGCACGGGCCTTCACGGCCCCGCTCGATGCGATCGGGACGCGCCTGAGGAGCATGTCCGGCTGGATTGCGGTGGCCCAGGTGTGGATGGCCACCACGTTCTTCCAGGTCGCGCTCATCTACATCCTCCTCTTCTCCGGATACGCGCCCACGTCGCCCTTCACGCAGACCCCGGAGAACGCCTGGAGCCTCCTGTTCGACTACTCGGCCGCGTCGGTCTTCGAGGAGATCGCGTTCCGCGTCTTCCTCATCGGCCTGCCCATGGCCGTGGGCGCCCTGGTCTGGCGCCTCTACCACGCGCGCGGTCCCCGGCCCCCGGGTGGTCCGCGCGGGAACCTCCTCGGCGCGCTGCGGTACCTGTGGGGAGGCCAGCTCCGGAAGGAGTCCTCCAGGGAGGCCCTCCTCGTGGGCGGCCTCCTCGTCCTGGGGAGCTCACTCCTGTTCGGCCTGGCGCACGCTCCGGGATGGGGCTGGTGGAAGGTCCTCCCCGCCTTCGTCGCCGGGTTGGGCATGGGCTACGTCTTCGTGCGTCACGGTCTGGGCGCGGCCATCCTCCTCCACTTCGCCACGGACGGCAGCCTCGCCCTGGCCCTGGAGGGAGTCGGTGGGGACGCGCTCGCCCTGGTCCTGGACCTCATGTTCCTCGCCCTCGCGGTCGCGGGGGCCGGATTCCTGGCCTGGTATCTCATCTACGGATGGCAGGAGTTCCAGGACCTCCGCCACCGCTTCGGGCGCCACGTCGTCCGGCAGCCCGCCGCCGTCGCCCCCGGGCCGGGGACGCTTCCGCAGGGGTGGTCGTACGCTCCGCCGCCCACCTGGACCCAGACGCCCCCCGCGCCGTACGGCGTTCCGCCGCCCGCTCCACCCCCGGGATACGCGCCGCCCCCTCCGCAAGGATGGACGGGGCCTCCGCCCGCGGCCGCCCCGCAGCGGAGCGCCATCCAGGTGCCCCCGGGATACGCGCCGACCTATCGGCCGCCGCCCTACGGATACCCGCCCGTGCGGTTCCAGTGCCCCTCCTGCGGCTGGGTCGAGGCGAAGTACGAGGCGGGACGGTTCACGTGCCTTCGGTGCGGCCGGACGGCCTGAGCGGACGTTCCACCGTGCTCTCCGCGACGCGGTCGATCACCGCGCTGAGATCGTCCGACGCGATCTCGACGGAGATGTCGCCGAGCGGCGATCCCACGGCGAAGTTGACGACCCCCACGAACGCCGCCTGCTTGCTCAGCACGACACGCGTGCGGTCGCCGTGGCGCGCCGCGAGGAGCTGACCCCGCGCCGTGTCCCGAATCCGCTGGCTTCGGATGAGCTCCCGCAACCGCTCCAGGGAAGCGGTGGTCCCGGCCACGGTGTCGTCCTCCCGCTCGAAGGTGAGATCGGGGAACAAGTTGAGGAGGGCCACCTTGACCTTCGCGAGGCTCTCCGTCCCTCGGCACGGCGTCTCCACGCGGACCCGGAGCACGGGGCGGCATTCTCCCCATCGGCTATAATTTTCGTGACGTGTCACGCGTTCGCGACGAACGTTATTTATCCGAGCCGGCGTAATGTGCGCCCGGATGCGGGAACAGCTTTTGGCGTTCGTGAGCAGGAGAGGCACCTTGCTCGAGCCCGCCGCCGTGGAGTATCTCCTGTCCCAGCAGGACCCCATGGGCCCCCTGGACCGGTTCTTCGCTTCGTGCGCCGAGCTTCCCCTCATGGTCACCCTCCAGGACGTGGTGAGGGCCGCGGACCTCGGCCGCACCGCGGCCCTCCGAGCCCAGGTGAACGCTGCGCCCGCGGTCGCGCTCCGGGTCCCGGCCGCCGTGGCCGCCCCGTCCCGCGAGGCGTCCGCCTCGTTCCGCCGGCAGAGCGAATCCGCCTCGGACCACGCCCCCGACGTGAGGATCCTCCGGGACATCACGGGCCGCTCGACCTGCGAGGGCACCCTGGAGGACTTCACCCGGTACTTCCGCAACCGCTTCCAGACCCTTTCCCGCATGCTCCGGAACCGGCGGGAGCTCGGCGGTGCGCAGGAGATCTCCAAGGCCCGTCGGTCCACGCGGGAGGTCCGCTTCATCGGGATGGTCTCCGACGTCCGGGACACGAAGAACGGCCACCGAATCCTTGAGCTCGAGGACGAGACGGACCGCATCTCCGTGCTGGTCCTCGCGGACTCGTCGTCCGCCTCGGAGACGTTCGTGAACGACGAGGTCGTGGGCATCGTGGGGAAGGTGAACGACCGCGGACTCGTCATCGCGGAGTCCGTCGTCCGGCCTGACATCCCCGTGGTCCGGCCCTTCCGGGGCATCGGGGAGCACATCCGGGCCGCGTTCATCTCGGACGTCCACGTGGGCAGCACGACGTTCCTGGACGAGAAGTGGTCCAAGCTCACGACGTGGATGTCGAGCGACGACGAGCTCGCCCGCTCCCTCCGGTACCTCGTGGTGAGCGGGGACGTCGTGGACGGCATCGGCGTCTATCCGCGGCAGGACGAGGAACTCGCCATCGACGACATCTACGGGCAGTACGAGGCCCTCGCGAAGATGATGGCCCCGCTGCCGGACCACCTGACCGTGATCATGATCCCCGGGAACCACGACGCGGTCCGCCCCGCGGAGCCCCAGCCCGCGCTGCCCCAGCCCATCCGGAAGCTCTTCGACTCCAACCTGATCTTCGCAGGCAACCCGAGCTTGGTGAGCCTCCACGGCGTGAAGGTCCTCGCCTACCACGGGCGGTCCATGGACGACTTCGTGTCCGCGATTCCCGGCATGAACTACCACCGTCCGCTCGACGCGATGCGGGAGATGCTCAAGATGCGGCACCTCGCCCCCATCTACGGCGGGAAGACCCCCATCGCCCCCGAGGCGGAGGACCACCTCATCGTGGACGAGGTCCCGGACATCTTCGCCACGGGGCACGTGCATTCCGTCGGCGTGGACGCGTACCGCGGGGTTGTCCTGGTGAACTCGTCGACCTGGCAGGCCCAGACGCCGTACCAGAAGATGCGGAACATCGAACCCCTGCCCGCACGCCTCCCCATCGTGGACCTCGGCACGGGCGCGGCCGTGATCAAGGAGTTCTGAGCCCGGGAAGGTTCATCGCGTCCGCCGCCTTCCGCCGCCCGATGCGGATTGCCGCGGTCGGGGACATCCACGGGCGCGAGAACCTGGCCGCCTTGCGTGCGGACGTAGAACGGCTCGGCCCCGTGGACCTGCTCCTCCTCGCGGGCGACACGACGGATCGGAACGACCTGGACGCGTTCGGCGAGGCGCTCCAAGCGATCCGCGCCCGGGTGGACGCCCCGATCTGGGCCGTCTTCGGGAACAACGAGTACGCGCACGACCGCCCGACGTACGTCGCGCGGTACGCGGACCGATTCGGCGTGCGGTTCCTGCAGGACGAGGCCGCGCGCTTCGAGGCCGCGGGGAAGGCCGTCCGGGTCGTCGGCAGCCTGGGGAGCCTGGACCGGCCCACGTTCTGGCAGCGGAAGAACCTGCCCTACCTGGAGGCGGAGTACCGCGGACGGATCGACACGCTGGATCGCCTCCTTGCGGGCGACGATGCCCGGATCCTCCTCACCCATTATCCACCGACGTACGTGACCATGGGCGGGGAGAAGGAGCCGTGGCGGCCCGAGCTCGGCTGCAAGGCTCTGGAGCCCGTGCTCCTGCGGCGCAGGCCCACCCTGGTCCTCCATGGCCACATCCACAAGGGCATCCCGTACGCGGAACTCCGGCCCGAGCGCCGGACCTTGGACGCCTTTGCGGAGGCCCGGGCGCCCGTCCCCGTGCACAACGTCGCCTATCCCGTGCGCCACGCGATCTCCGTGTTCGACTTCTAACGATGTTCCACGGGACCTTTATACGGGGAAGGCCGTTGGGGCGCGCACCCATGCCGAGGCAGCGCCGGCCCCGGGAGGAACGGGAACCCGAGGAGGCCGAGGAGGAGGGCTGGAAGTCCTGGGTCCGGGACATCGCCATCGCGGTCCTCGTCATGGCCGTGGTCCTCGCCGCCATCTTCGCCTACACCCAGGTGTGGCCGCCCCTGGTAGTGATCGAGAGTTCCTCCATGCAGCATGGGGACACGACCTCGTCCATCGGCGTGATCGACACGGGGGACTTGGTCTTCGTCCAGGCGGCGCCCACGCGGGCCGACGTGGTCACCTACGTCCAGGGGCGCGCGACGGGGTACAACACGTACGGCGACTACGGGGACGTGATCGTCTTCCGGCTGTCCCGCAACCCGAGCGCGACCCCGATCATCCACCGCGCGATCATGTACGTGATCCCGAACGGGACGAGCCTGGCCAACGTGCCCGACCTCGCCGCGCTCCCCTCGAGCCAATGGGAGGGCTACCGGAACGGGCTGCCCGTGACGGGGACCAACGGCCTCTCCGCCGTGACGATCCACGAGATGGGCTACGAGCACGACCTGGGGATCACGTTCAACCTGGCCTATTTCGCGAACGCGTTCCGCCAGCCGGGCTACATCACCATGGGCGACAACAACGCGTACCACGCCTGCATCCCGGGCCTGGACCCGTGCTCGAGCGCGACGCCCTACGACACGCTGTGGTTCCCGGCCCAGGGGGACATCATCGGCCACGCCCGCGGAGAGATCCCGTGGTTCGGGCTGATCAAGCTCCTCCTGGCCCCCGCGGACGGGTGCGCCGACTACTGGGGCTCCCCCTGCGCGCCCCAGAACAGCTGGAACGACCTCGCGATCTCCCTCGTCGTGCTGCTCGCCCTCCCGTTCATCGTGGAGGCCGTCGGATGGGCGTGGTCCAAGTACGCCTGGCCGCGGATCAAGCCCCTGCTCCGCCGGAAGGGGAAGGAGGGCGCGCCGCCACCGGAGGAATCTGCCGTCTCCGAGGAGCCCTCCGAGGCGCCACCTTCTGAAGGCGGGCCTAAAGAAGGGTCGTCTGGACCTTGAGCCGGTAGCCGCGCGCCTCGGCGAGCACCTCGTCCTTCTCGAGGACCTTCTTCACGTCGAGCACGGGGACGGAGGCCTGGATCTCCTTCGTGCGTCCCGCGCGGCCGAAGCTCTTCACCCTCGCGTGGACGAGGCCGAGCATGTCCAGCTCGGAGATGAGGTCCGTCACGCGCCGCTGGGTGAGCGGCGTGACGCCCGTCTTGCGGCAGAGCTCGCGGTACGTCGTGTAGACCTCGCCCGTGGTCAGCCTCGTGTTCCCGATCTCCTCGTTCAGGAGGACGCAGAGGAGGATCAGCTTGGACTGGGTGGGCAGGCTCTTGACCGCCTCCAGGACCGTGTCCAGCTCGATCTTGCTCTTCGCTTTCTGCACGTGGTCGTCCGAGAGGTGATCGTCCCCCTGGCGTTCCGCGAGCTCCGCGGAGACCCGCAACAGGTCGAGGGCCCGACGCGCGTCCCCGTGCTCCTGGGCGGCGAGCGCGGAGATCAGGTGCAGGACGGCGTCCGGCGCGGTGCCGTTGTCGAAGGCCAGGTGGGCGCGCTCCGCGAGGATGTCGTACAGCTCCTCCGCGTTGTACGGCGGGAAGACGACCTTCTCGTCCGCGAGGCGCGACCTCACGCGGGGATCGAGGAACTCCGTGAACTTGAGGTCGTTGGAGATGCCGATCAGGGAGACCCGGGCCCTCGTCAGGTCGTCGTTGATCTTCAGGAGCTGGTACAGGAGGTCGTCCCCGTTCTTCGAGATGATCTTGTCGATCTCGTCCAGGACGATGATCACGACACGCCTCTCCTCGTCCAGCTTCTCCCGGAGGAGGCTGTACACGCGGTCCGTGGACAGGCCCGTGAACGGGATCCGCTGGTGGAAGTTCTCGATGAACCGGTTGCCGATGCTCTGCAGGACGGCGTACGGCGTGTCGACGATCTCGCAGTTCAGGTACAGGTACGAGACCATCCGGGCCGCGTCGGCCTTCCGGAACTCGTTCTCGATGTACTTCACGACGGCCGTCTTCCCCGTGCCCGTCTTCCCGAAGATCAGGATGTTGCTGGGCCGCTCGCCGCGGAGGGCCGTCGCGAGGATCTGCGCGAGCTGATCGATGAAGCCCTCCCGGTGGGGCAGCCTCTCCGGGATGTACGACGGACGCAGGATCTCCCGGTCGATCTTGAAGAGGCTCTTGGTGTTCAGGTAAGGCTGAAAGATGCTTTCCTCCATGGGCTCGCTCCCCCTGCAGCGAGAATGGGCCACCCCTCCCGGTGAAAATCCCGTGCTGCCACGCGTTTTCTCCAGGGCGGGAGGCGGGTATCAAGCGGCCCGCACAAAAAGGTTTGCGAACGGTTCGCGCGACTTTCGTCGCGCGACGTGAGTTCCAATTTTATCCGTGCCCGCGTATGATAGGAACGGTCGAGACGACGTGGAAAGTTCAACCTCGACGCGACACGACGTCCGAGGGAGAGCGGAAGGCGAGACGCCCACGAGCGTCGCAGGCTCACCCGCCCTTGGAGGAGGGGGCTCGCACGGTCCCCGGCGGCTCGCGCAGATACCCGACGAGCCGGTGCGCGAGGGTCGCCGCGAGGAAGACCACGAACCCGACGACGACCACTAGGGGACCCGCGGGCACGACGAAGGCCGTAGAGATCAGGATGCCGGAGACCACGCTCACGACGCCGGCAACGCCGCTCAGCATCGCGTACCTCGAGAGGTTCGAACTCACGTTCTTCATGGCGGCCGCGGGGACGATCACGAGCGCGCCCACGAGAAGCGTGCCCACGATCTGAAGGCCCGCCGCGACCACGACGGCCACCAGGAGAAGGTAGAGGAAGTTCACCAGGGACACGCGGATTCCCGTGGAGCGGGCCAGCTCGTCCGAGACGAGGCTGAGCACGACCTGGGTGTAGATGAGGCGGGTCACGAGCACGACCGGCACCGAGACGGCGACGGCCGCGAAGGCGTACTCCAGGGTGACCGTGGTGACGTCCCCGAAGAGGGCTTCCAGCAGGTCGGGCTCCGGGGTGAGCAGGATGCCGATCGCCAGGGCGAGGACGAAGAGGACGCCGACAATGGACTCCACGGAGAGCTTGGTGGTCTGCTCCAGGTACCAGGTGGCGACGGCCGCGACGAAGAGGAAGGCGAACGCCCCCAGGAAGGGGTTGAAATGGAAGAGGATGCCCAGGGCCAGACCGGGCAGCGCCACATGGGAGAGGGCGTCCCCCACGAGGGCCATCCGCTTGAGGACCATGAGGGACCCGATGTAGCCCGCCGCGAGCCCGACGAAGGTACCTGCGATTAGGCTGTAGAGGACCACGTCCGTCATGGTGGCAGTCTCGGGGCGGAGTGCGAGTGCTCGGGGTGCGCGTGATCCTCGTGGATCGGGCCGACTCCGAAGATCTTCTGGAGGAGCAGCGGGTCGGAGAGCTGCCGGGACTCCCCGAAGTAGATCACCCCCCGGTTCAGGGCAAGGGTGGAATCGGAGTAGTGCATGACCGTGTGGATATCATGGGAAATCAGTAGGACCGTGATGCCGACCCTCGCCTCGAGGGCGTTCAAGGTCTCGTACACCAGGTCCTGACTCCCGATGTCGATGCTCGAGGTGGGCTCGTCGAAGAGAAGGACGTTCGGCCGGTCCACGATGGCCCATGCGATGAGAATCCGTTGCATCTCGCCGCCGGAAAGGACGTTGAGCCGCTTCCGGAGGATGTCCTTGCCGTCGAGCCCCACCGAGTCGAGGCATTCGCGGTAATCCGTCTTGCACTTGATGGCCAGGAATTCGCCCACGGAGATGGGGACGTCCGTCACCGCGAAGTGCTGGGGCACATAGCCCACCTTCACCTTCTCGCTCCACTCCACCTTCCCCGTGTACGGGAGCAATCCGAGGAGGACACGGAAGAGCGTGGTCTTGCCGGCTCCGTTCGGGCCCACGATCGCCAGAGTGGTCTGCCTCCTCACGCGGAAGCTGACGTCCTCCAGGACGGGATGGTGGTCCAGGACGACGTTCAGGTTGGAGACCGTGAGGATGTCCTCCGAGGCGGCCTTCACGGGGATCTCGGAGGACGCGTGCCTGAGGCCATGCGCCACGCGATGCGCACGCGTGCCGCGTTATTTAAGAATTTACGTGTTTTTAATAAACGTGAAGTACCCCGGAGGCTTTCTTACTAGGCGATGCCCGTCGTGAGCATCAGCCTGGACGACGCCATCCTGGACAGCTTGGATCAGGTCGCGCACCGTCGGAACTACCGCAGCCGGAGCGAGGCGGTCCGGGAGGCGCTACGGGAGTTCATCGACGCCACGGAGTGGGGCCGAGAGGGGGGCCAGGCCTCCGTGATCCTCGCGGTCATCTACCGGAAGGACAGCCCCAAGGCCGACTTGGCGATGCTCCAGCACCGCTTCGATGCGATCCGGACGATGCTCCACACGCATCTGAACGAGGAGGACTGCCTCCAGATCATCGTGGCCGAGGGTTCGACGGCACGGCTGAAGGCGTTCATCGGCCAAGTCCGCCGCGTGAAGGGAGTCAAGCAAATCAAGTTCATCCAGACGACCGCGATGCGCTGAGCATCAGGCTTATCCCCGAGGGGAAGCTACCCGCGTCCGTGGAGAAACGGCTCGCCTTTGCATACGGGCGCGCGTTGGTCCTCTCCCGTTTCGCCCTGTTCGCGCTCGCGTTCGTCCTCGTGGCCGCGCTCCTGGCCATCGCGCCGAACTTCCCCGTGATTCCGGCGGGCCTCTTCCTCGGCTTCCTCGCCTTCGCCACGCTCCTGTTCGCCGTCTCCCCCCTGCTGACGGAGCATTGGCTCACCCGGTCCCGTCTCATCCTGCGCCAGGGATGGTACTTCCGCGTCGTGTTGCCCCTGTCCGGGATCGTCTCCCTCGCCGCGGCGGACGAGACCATGCCGCTGCGCGCGCCCCTGGGAATCCACCGCCCCCTCGGCCAGCCCACCCTGTACGTGACGGGCGGGCGGACGGGGCTCGTCATCGTGCGGCTGGAGGAGCCGCGGAGGTTCTGGTCCTCCTTCGGCCTCCAGGCCACGGAGATCGTGTTCGACGTGGATGACCGCGAGTCGTTCCTGCGCGGCTACGAGGAACGGCGGCGGCTACTCCCGCCAGTCCAGGCCGACCGTGCGGACGCCGACCTTCGGGAGTAGGGGCATCTTGCGCTTGAAGGCCGTGGCCGCGACGAGGGCCTCGATCCGCCGGACCTCCGCGAGCCGCACGCCCGTCTTCTCCGCGATCGCGTCGGGCTCCATCTGGAGCTCGATGCCGAGGAGGACGCGGTCCAGGTCGTCGTAGGCCATGCCGAGCTCCCCCTCGTCCGTCTGCCCGCGCCACAGGCCCGCGGTGGGCAGCCTGTCCACGATCCGCCCCGGAACCCCCAGATGGCGGGCCATGGCCCGCACCTGGGTCTTGTAGAGGTCCCCGATGGGCAGGAAGTCCGCGCCGCCGTCACCCCAACGGGTGAAGTACCCCGTGAGGAGCTCGCTCTTGTTGCCCGTTCCCATGACGAGCCGCTCCTCCGTGTTCGCGACGAAGTAGAGGACGACCATCCGGGCGCGGGCCCGGAGGTTGCCGCGCGCGACGCGGTCCGCCTTCCCTGCCCCGAGCGCGGCGTCGAAGGGGGCCACCAGGGGCGCGATGTCGACCACGCGGAAGCCGACCCCCAGCTGCCTCGCGTACGCGCGTGCATCCTCCAGGTCCTCGCCGCCCTTCCCGTCCGGCAGGGCGAGGGCCAGGACGCGCTTCGGGCCGAGGGCGTCCGCGCAGAGCTTGGCGACCAGGGCGGAGTCCACCCCGCCGCTCAGACCCAGGACGACCCCAGTCCGTTTGCTGGCCTCGACCTGCTGGGTGATGAAGGACTCGAGGAGGGGCACGTGGTCCTCGCGGAACTTGGGGACGAGGTCGGCCATCGGCGGTCGAAGCGGGCTGCGGGAGATAACCCTTTCTGGAGCGTCGCGAAAGCCTTTAGGGGGCCGCCTCCTTGCGCCGTCGCCCATGAACGTGAACGAGGCCACTCTGGTCTACGCGGACGAGTACAGCCGGATGGCGGAGACGTACGACCGCGTGGTCGTCCCGCGGTTCGAGCCCATCGCGAAGACCCTGGTCGAGCTCCTGGCACCCCAATCGGGGGAGATGGTCCTCGACGTGTCCACGGGGACCGGGCTCCTCGCCTGCCTGATGGCGCCGCTCACGGCGCCCGCGCAGTTCGTGGCCATCGACCTGGCGGACGAGGCGATCCGCGTGGCCTCCTACCGTGCGGGCACCGCGGGGATCCGGAACATCCGGTTCGAGATGATGGACGCGCGGAACATCGTGTACCGCTCCCATCTCTTCGACGCCGTGGGGAGCAACCTGGGCATCCCGAACGTGGGGTACGACCGGACGTTCCACGAGGTCCATCGCCTCCTGAAGGCCGGAGGCCGTTTCGTCTTCAGCGAGTGGGACGCGAAGCTGCCCCCGTCGGAGGCCGCGTTCTACGAACTCCTGGAGAAGCACAAGACGTCCGCGCCGTCCCAGACGCTGGCCCAGGTGCGGGAAGCCGTGTCCGTGAACCGCAGCGCGTCCGAGGCCAAGGACCTGCGCAACCCCGCCGCGGTGGCCAAGAAGCTCGCGGCCGAGGAGTTCGTCCAGGTCGACGACGTGGTCCGCACGTTCCCCGTACGGTTCGCGGACGCGCAGGATCTGATCACCTTCCTGACCGCGTGGGGCTGGGACGAGCGGGAAGTCTCCGAGATGCCTCTGGACCACCGGGCTGCGTTCGAGGCGGAGCTCACGGAACGGCTGAGGCCGCGGACGGCACCGTCGGGCATCGAGGACCTCTGGACGATCCACTACACGGTGGCTCGCGCCTGAGACGGTGTCGCGGAAGAACGTACGGGTTCTGTCCCGTCATCGGGTGCTGGCCACCGTCGGGGACTCCGCTCCGCTCGGCTCCTCCCGTGCGCCCACCGGCCACGCCGGCAGGTCGTAGAGGGGACTCACCGCGTCATGGCGGAGGGCACCGGGCCGGAACCGTACGGCCCTTGCCAAGGCCTCGTTCGAGGCCAAGGCGGATTGCAGGATGTTGCATGCCGCGTTGTGCTGTCGGTCCATCTCCCAATCGCACACGCTGCAGACGAAGTCCTGGCCCACCCTCTCTCGGCGCCGCGCGCCACACACTGGGCAGGTCTTGGACGTCCATGCGGGATTCACTTTGATAATCGGCACGCCCGCGAGGGCGGCCTTATATTCGATCTGACGGTGGAGCTCGCCGCGGGGCCACGAGGAGAGACGACGATTCATCCGATGCGAGCGACCGCCCGCGCCGTGCAACGTAAGATCTTCGAGGACGAGGGCCGCTTTCGCCTTCGCCGCCGCGGCCACGAGGGCCTTGCTGACCCGGTGCAGCCGTTGCTTAACCCGGTTCCGCTCCCGCTTTCCCTCCCGGCCCAGCAAACGCCGCTGCACGCGTTGGTCGTGGGCCTTCTTCTTCGCTAGGCGCCGGCGCCTGCGGAAGTGAGTCGCCTGCACCTCGCGCACGCCGTCGAACGGGATTGTGAGCAGCTCGGCCGATGTCCCGACGGCCCGGACGCCGTCCAGGGATTCCTCGTTCGTGTCTAGGGCAATGGTCGCCTCCGGTTCGTAGGGTTCTGGCAGGCATTTCCGGACGGTCACGATGATCCTGTCCGGCGTGACGGTCAGGGAACCGAGCCCCCACGAGGCATCGGAGAGAAAGGAGCGATGCCACTCCGACAGGGGCAGCATGAGTTGCACGCCTTCCGTACCGCGGATCGGGATGCGCAGCCGTCCTGTCTCCCGATCGAGCGAATAAGACTGGTTCTCCGCTTTTAGCATGAGGCGGCGGACGTAAGGGACGTTGGTCTTCTCCCCCTTCCGCACATGCCTCCGGTACACCTTCAAAGCGCCGAGGGCGACCTCGATGGCGCTCGGGATGTACTTCTTGTGAATAGCGTGCTCGGCCGAGAGGACGCTGTAGGCCGTCCGCGTGAGCCGGAACCGCGAGCGGATGTCCCAGCGGAGGGCGATGCGGATGGATTTGTTGACGATGAGCCGGAACTCGGCCAGCACGCCGAGTAGGGGCGGCGGGAGGTCATTCATGGGGAAGGATAGGTTGCGGACGACGGGCGCGGAGATCATCTGAAATCCCGATGCTCTTCCGGGGGTGGTGGTCTCCGCCGGAGGTGGGTGAAAGTGGCAATCCCCCTTGCCGGGACGGAATCCGGGCGGCATGCCGGTCATCACCCGTCTTGGGACACAACCGAACGTGCGAAACGCTCAATAACCCGGGCCGCGTCGAACGCCCCGCTCCATGTTCGACGTGCCCATGGTCCGCGCCGTGGACGCCCAGAAGGTGTACAACTCGGGCGCCGTCGAGGTCCACGCCCTGCGAGGCGTGACCCTGGAGATCCCCCGGGGCGAGATGGTCGCCATCATGGGGCCGTCGGGCTGCGGCAAGACCACGCTCCTCAACTGCTTCTCGGGCCTGGACGACCTCACGTCGGGCGACGTGCTCATCGAAGGCGTCTCCCTGGCATCCATGGACGACGACGCGAAGAGCCGCTACCGCTCCCGGCGGATGGGGTTCGTCTTCCAGTCCTACAACCTGCTGCCCGTGCTCACGACCGTGGAGAACGTGGAGCTGCCGCTCCTGGTGGCCAAGGTGCCCGCCAAAGGGGCCCGGGCGAGGGCGAGGACCCTCCTGAAGGCCGTCGAGCTGGAGGGCTGGGGGGACCACCGGCCCACCCAGCTCAGCGCGGGCCAGCAGCAGCGCGTGGCCATCGCGCGCGCCCTGGTGAACGACCCGGCCATCGTCTGGGCCGACGAGCCCACGGGCAACCTGGACTCGGAGACGTCGGCCCAGATCATGGACCTCCTCGTCCGGCTGAACGAGGAGCAGGGCCAGACCTTGGTCCTGGTCACCCACGACGCCGTCGTCAGCTCCCGCGCCCACCGGATCCTGCGCATGCGGAACGGGCAGATCGTCGAGGAGAAGCGGCTGAGGTGACCTCGTGGATCTCGCCCTGGTCTCCTTCCTGGCCCTCATCGCGGTCCTCATCGGAATCCTGGTCCTCCTGGGGCTGCGGCCTCTCCTGGCCCGCCTCGCGGCGCGGAACATCCAGCGGCGCAAGGCGCGCATGGCCATCGTGATCGCCGGACTCCTCGTCGGCACGGCGATCATCTCCTCGAGCCTCGTCGTGGGCGACACCCTGCGGTACATCTTCCTCCAGGACGTGTACACCCGCCTGGACGCGACCGACGAGATGGTCTGGTACTCGTACAACGGAAACCTGGCCTCGTTCCCCGCGTCCTACGAGACCGCGCTCGCGGCCAACCTGGCCCAGGTGGGCGCGCCCGTGGACGGGGTCGCGCCCTTGCTGATCAAGACGATGCCCGTTCGGAACGTCGCGGGGAACAAGGGGAACCAGGCGATCACGGTCATGGGGCTCAACGCGAGCCTCGAGTCCGGGTTCGGCGGGCTGACCACCGCGGGAGGGCGGACGGTCGACGTGAACGATCTGGGACCGAACCAGGTGTACCTGAACGCGGATGCCGCGGCGGACCTCAACGCGACCCCGGGACAGGACCTCACCCTCTTCTACGGCACGACGGGCCAGACCCTGGTCCACGTGGTGGTCGGCAGCACGCTCCTCTCCCGCGGCAAGGCGGCGTACCAACACGATCCGATCATCTTCATGGACCTGGCCCGGGCGCAGGCCGCGTTCAACGAGACGGGTCAGATCAACGCGATCAAGGTGTCCAACCGCGGCGGCGTGGAGGACGGCGTCGCGTGGACGGACGCCGTGGTCCAGGACCTGCGCCTGTTCATCGCCCAGGAGCATTGGAACCTCGCCGTGGAAGCTGTGAAGCAGGAAGGGATCGCGGACGCCACGGCGATCGGCCAGCAGGCCACGGAACTCTTCCTCGTCATGGGGGCCTTCTCCGTGGTGGCCGGCGTCCTCCTCATCGTGAACATCTTCGTCATGATGGCCGAGGAGCGCAAGCAGGAGATGGGCGTGGTCCGCGCAGTGGGCTTCCTGCGCCGGGAGCTGATGACCACGTTCGCCCTTGAGGGGACGTTCTACGCGATCACGGCGGCGGCCCTCGGCGCGCTGGCCGGCGTGGGCCTCGGCTGGATCATGATTTGGGTGTTCGACAAGGTCGTGCCCCACGGGAACGTGCCCGTGACGTTCCACTTCGAGGACGGCAGCGTCCTCCTGGCGTTCGTCGTGGGCGCCGCGCTCACCTGGGCGTCCATCCTCCTGGCCTCGTGGCGCGTCTCGCGGCTCAACATCGTCCGCGCCATCCGGGACATCCCCGAGCCGGGGACCCGCGGCCGTGCGCGCCAGCTCGCCGGACTCGGCGGACTCCTGGTCCTCGGAGGTGCCGCGCTCACTTGGTGGGGCTTCACCGCGGACACGGGGCTCGGGAAAATCCCGGGACCGCCCGTGGCCGCCCTGGGGCTCGCGCTCGCCGCGGCGGCAGTCGACCGCGCGCGGCTCGGCTTCACGGTGGCCTCCGTGTTCAACATCCTCTGGATCCTCGGACCCCTGGACCTCCTCAACA